>Ga0194117_10003751_pt1 | contig 15001 bp, 12 predicted proteins | sample TA2MahsurfametaG_FD_160579 | JGI IMG/M metagenome (GOLD analysis project Ga0194117, IMG submission 160579) | Freshwater microbial communities from Lake Tanganyika, Tanzania - TA2015009 Mahale N1 surface | ecosystem: Environmental > Aquatic > Freshwater > Lake | place: Tanzania: Lake Tanganyika...
GATACTTCTATTAATGTAATCGGTGATCAAACTTGGGCTTTAATCGGTTGGCTATTTGCCTATTTTATCACTCTAAATTTTTATTCTGGATCCATGAAAGATATATATGAATAGTAATTATTATATAATTTTTCTTTTAATGTTTCAATTTCATTTTTTAACGCCAAATTTTCCTTAATAAGTTCTTCGTTATTCATTAAGGTAATACAATAAATTATTTTTATATATTTTTCGTTATATAAAAATCGGCGTTTGAAATGTAAAAAGGTGTAATACATTTTTGTCTCATTTTTCTTTTTGGTTGGTGTAATATATAATAAAAAATTTATAATCCCATTTTCTTTAAGTTGTTTTATAATATATATATTAAAACAATTTAAAGCGCGTAATCTTGTAACCAATTTAAGCTCTTAAATTCGGATTCATACATATTGCCTGATTTGGAAACACATCTCCACTCATACAAACATCATTTACTCCTATTTCAGCACATGTACGAATTCCTTGTTCTTCTCCTATATAACACCAACCTGATTTACCAGTTGTCTGTATTGAACTTCTTGAATCATCTGGTGCTACTTCGTGTGTAGTTTGTTTAGCATTTTCTAATGCTTTTGCCAAAGAATCTTGTTGAAATTTTTCTACATTGGCTCCCCCATGTTGTATTTGTTGCTGAACAGGTAATGAAGAAATAGCAATTTGTCCTTGAGGAACAGATGTTGTTGAAATTCCGATGGAAGTTCCTGATGTAGCTATTGGACTTGACATCTGTCCTCCGTTTTGCGCTGTCTGTTGAATCGTATCAATTGCTCCTGTTGCAGCTCCTGCTACAATATCTACACCTGCTTTTGTTCCAGTTGCCGTTGTTTCCACTGTTTGTTTTGTTGTTGATAATGTACTATAACCAAAAAACCTAAAAATTGGTCCAAATATCTCTTCAAATAATGTGGCAGTTACTTGTGTTCCTTTTGCTAAATATGAAAAAATATTTATACCTAATAATGCTAAAATTAATATTATAATTATCCACGTTTGCCATGTTATCTTTGAAAAATAACTACCACTTGTAGATGGAGCCCCTTCAGGTAAATGTGTTAATGTTGAAAAATCATCAGGAACCATTTCTGTTACAGATCTTATATATTCTTGTGAACTCATTATAATAAAAATACATATTAATTTTTGCTATATTTAAATTTATTACAATTACAATTTAATCTATTCGTGGAATATATTCAGCTCCTAAATTATTCATTGTTTCTAATTTTGAGATAGTTTTTTCCAAATTGGATGCTTTTAAATTTTGGTATAAATAATCAGTTCCTGGTGATTGTTCATTTTTTTTTATTTGTTTGTAAATTTTGTTTATATTCTGAGTTATCGTAATTATTTTTAGTTTATCACGCACTATTTCTTCTTCTAACGCATATGGTTCTGTGAATACTTCAATTACAAAATACATTAATAACCGTTTTTTTTTATTGCAACCTGTGCGATATCCTAGACAAAAAATATTTAAAGCACTGTTTATTATGCGTTGAACCAAAGTATTTCTTTTTGTTGCTTCTGTTAGAAATATATCCCAAATAATCCATATTATATCCATTTGACATTTACTTTCAACTTTTGCGAATTCTCTGCGTTCACATTTGAATTTTTCATTTTTTTGTTTACAAATTGTTTCAAATTCCATTATCCATTCAATCCAATAACAAGCACTAACACTATTTTTACCCTCTTCAGTCAAATTATATGCTAATTCATTTGCTGCTATAAATAATTCCTTTGGATCATCTTTTAAAAATATATCCTCAGCATATTTTATATTTGGTGCTTTAAAACGTTCTGTCATTTGTGTTAAATCAAAATCTTCCTTTTTTACTTTAACCTCTGCATAACAATGTTTTTTTCTTGCTTCACATAAAACACACATAACTTCACAAAATAGTTTTCTCATTTTTTCATTATTTCTTAATCTTATTTCTTGATTTCTATAACCATTTGATACAATATCTTTAAAATTGTTGATTCTAAGTTCTAAATAAGTTATTAGTTTTGGGTTACCAATATGTATATGTTTAGTATAAAACCCTATTATAGAATCCCATAAATCAGCATAATGTCCTGCACAAATCATTTCTGCACTCCAGTAGCATGCTGGTTCTATTTTAGCATTATAGAGATTTTTAATTAATTCTTTTTTAACGTCTGTTTTTTTAAATTTAGAAAATGTTATGCCTTTAAAATCTTTATCACTTCTAATATCGTTAATTTCTATTTCATTCATTCTTTACAAAAAGGAGAGCAAAAAATGTTTTGTAAGTAACTAATATCTTTGTAAAATATTTTAGAAAGTCGGGTCCATTTTATGAAAAAGGTGGAACAACACAAGAAAGAATGGTAGAGTTTATAGAAACACAAATAGCACCTAAATATAAAAACAATCTCATTTTAGATAATGCGAAAAGTCATAATAATAAAATATACTGTAAATATGTCTAACGGTATAAAGAATTAAATTTTATTTCACCTTCGATTGTAAAATAATATATAATTAAATAAAACCCCATAAATAAAAAACCGTGGGATAATAATATAAATGCAAACTCTATGTTTTCTATTACAAGTGCTCTTTTTAAATTATCATGATCTATAATTAAATGTTCTAAAAATTCAGGTATTGATAATCCAGTTATAATAGAATAAATTAGAAATGGAACAATACTACCAATATGTTTTTTTTGTAATGCAATTACAAATAAGGCTAAACCAAATACTATTGCTGATACACTAGATTTTTTTTCTTTTAAATTTTCTTTATGTAATTCTTTTAACGCTTCTTCTGGAGTCTGTGTTGGTAAATAATAATATAAATATAAGAAATTATATACTGAAAAAAATAATGGCATAATACATGTTAGCACAACAGATATTGTAAACATATTACTAGGTAACTTAACGTATAGATAAAATAAAATATTAAGTAAAACTATAATTATAATATTTACAGAGTGTATAAATAATAATTCTTTATCTGATAGAGTTTGAAAGGTTTGTTTTTTTGTATAAAAATCTGTATTCATTTATATTATACAAATAAAAATATTATTTATTGAGTATTTATTGAATGATATACATTTTTGGGCGTTTAAGGTCGCACAAAAATACGAATAAACTAAAGGTGTAATATCCATAATTACTTTGTCAAAAAAGTGTTGGCTATGTACATAGATTATAAAATTGAAAGTAATTAAATATATTATATAATTATATGAATATTAGTTGTTTACAAGAACAAGAAATGTCTTCAAATCCTACATTTATCTTTGTTGATGGTAGTTACTTTTGTTTCTATCGTTATCACTCTTTATTAACTTGGTGGAAAAATGCATATCCAGAGGAAACTGATGTATTACAAGACCCTTATCAAAATGAAAAATTTGTTGATAAATTCAAAAAAACATTTGTTGATAATATTCAAAAAATACCAAAAGGTCTTAAATTAGATAAAGGTTGTAATCCTATTATTATTGTGGGTAAGGATTGTAAAAGAGAAAATATTTGGAGAAATCAACATTTTCCAAATTATAAGGGAAATCGTGCAAATGGTCCTGAAGATGGATTTATGGGTGGTCCATTCTTTAAAATGGCTTATGAAGAAAATCTATTTATTCAAGGAGGAGCAAGAAGTATTCTTAAACATCCGAAATTAGAAGCAGATGATTGTATTGCTATTACTGTAAAACATTTATTAAACACATATCCTACATGTAATATTTACATTATTACTTCTGATAAGGATTATTTACAATTAGCAGAAGAAAGAGTTCAGTTATACAATCTTGCATTTAAGAAACTAACAGAACAAAAATCTTGTACAGGAGATTCAAATTGTGACCTATTTTGTAAGATTCTTACTGGTGATCCAAGCGATAATATACCTTCAGTTTTTCCAAAATGTGGTCCAAAAACAGCAATTAAATATTTTGAGAATAGAGACCTTTTAGAGAAGAAATTACAAGAATCTAAAATATATAGAACTACATATGAACTTAACAAAAAAATTATTGATTTTAACAATATTCCAGAGGAATTAGTTCAAGAGTTTATGAATACAAAGTTTTAACGTCGTCTGCGCCCATATCGTGTAAATCTGTGTAAAGCATTTGTATTTATTTTAAGCGAAGCTACCTTTTGTTTAAGCGAAGCTACCTTTTGTTTAAGAAAAGCTACCTTTGGTTTAATCATTGAATTATTTTTTATTAATGGAACTCTATGTCTAATAGTTTGATTATGATAATAATTAGTATTTCTTGATGGTTCTTTTACTACATTATTTAAGAATGAATAATTTTTCTGAGTTCGTAAATGTAATTTTCCTAGTATAGGATTAAATCTATGAACTTCATAATTTCGTCTTGTTCTATTATATTGTAAACGTTCATAATTATTGAAATTACTATATTTGTTATAATGATTTTGTGAATAATTGTTAATTTGTAGAATAATTTTTTCTTTTTGTTCAGGAGAATAGTTGTTAGTATATAGCTTGGCAACTATATTTTTTGGATCTAATGTTTCAACCTTCATTCCATTAACTAACATACCCATGTGTTTTTCCATTAAAACATTGTACAAATATTCTCCATTATATTTTTTGAAATAAACACCATGTTTTCTTCCAACAAATTTTTTTGCTGGAATTAATTTTTTATTATAGATTATTCCATGATTTAAACTAACAAGTGTTCTCTTATTTGGAACATTATATCCCAAAGAATGTTTTTCAAAACATACAATCTTATCATGATTTGTAATAGTTTTGGTAATAGCTACAATAGTTTTATTTCTAATAGTGTTTAATTCAGGATTAATTTCTTCTATTGGTATATAACCTTGATCAGTTAATACAGGTGTTCCAGCAGGAAAACAAATAGGAACAACTGGTGTAGGAAGAGGAGGAACAGGAGGAGGAACAGGAGGAGGAACAGGAGGAGGAACAGGAGGAGGAACAGGAGGGGGAAAAGGGGGAAATCCAAAATAGCGTGCTAAAATAAAAAATATTTGATCACTTATATCAGATAATTCACCCATCAGACCTCCTAATAAAATTTGACCATTAGGTTGTATAATAAGCGAGAATCCTTGTTCTTTCATTGTGCCAGTTGTAATATCCTCCAAAATTAATCCATTACCATTTATTCCAAAAGTTGAATCAATTGAACCGTTTGTATTATATCTTATTAATGCAAAACTTTCTTTTTGATTAAAAGTAAACGGGTTTCTCCAATATCCTCCCAATACTAGTTTACCATCAGGTTGTTGTTTAATTGAATAACCATTTAAATAAATTTGAGGAGATTGTGATGACAAATCTGTAAAAATTTTACCACCTGAACCAAATGAAGCATCTAAAGATCCACTTGTAGGATCAAGTCTACAAACAGCAAAACATTCTTCACCAGTTGATTTAATTGATGTTCCGGCAGCTACAATTTTACCATCTTGTTGAATTATTATAGAGTGAGCACCATCATTTGAACCCGTAAAAAAATTTGGGACAACAACCAACCCAGACGTTCCAAAAAAAGGATCTGGAGATCCAAAATTATCAAATTTAGTAATAATAAATTTATTATCAGGATTTGGAATTAAAGTTGTCTGTTGATATCCACATGTATAACAATTTCCAGTATTTGATACTTCCAAAGAAAAGGCATATTCATTATTAATAGTCGTTTTCTGAACCAATCCATTAGTTCCAAAAAATCCATCTACATTTCCATTTGGTAATAATCTCGCCAATATAATTCTATCTTTATTTGTTAAAGCTATATTACAGTTTGCCTGTCCACATATAACAATATTATCATTTCCAGATGAAGAATCAATTTGAACAGATAAAGCTTGGCAGCTGTTCCAACTAATTGTAGGAAATGCTGTAGTAAAATCTGTTTTTGTAATCAGAGTATATCCTCCTAAACCAAAAGCTGGATCTATAGTTCCATTTAGCAAAAACCTTGCTACAAATATTTCATAAAAATTAGCACTACCAAATATACTTCCACAAACAACTATTTTTCCATCTGATTGAAGTGTAATGCCATTAACATCTACATCAGATGGAACACCTACACTGTCGTTTAAAAGTGTTGCTATTAGTCCTCCACTACCAAAAGTAGAATCTAATGTACCGTTAGATAAATACCTTACTAAACCTATTTTAAACTTTTGATTTACAGAATTATTTAAGACTTGTCCAGTCATAACAATTTTTCCATCAGGTTGTAAAGAAATAGCTTGCCCATAACATTTATTAGAACCATAATTAAAAGGAGCAATATTCCAATCTTGAACAATAAATCCATTTGGTGTATTAAAACCTGTAGTATCTAAAGCCGACATACTTATATTATAACAATAATAAAACACATATAAATATTTTTTACTACTAATATTAATGAATTATCTCACTAATTCACAAAATTTAATGCCTGATGATAATAATAGTAATCTTCATTTATTTATTCTAGACCCACTTTCAGTTATAATTAAGCTTGCTATTATAAGCAATAAACCTGTAGGAACAAAATTAAGAATTGATAATAATATAGTATATCTTCAAGAACCGGGACCATTTCAATCGGTTTGTCGTTATGTATTGAAAAGCAATAAAACAAATATTCAGTACATTTATAATCCAATTGAATTGGCTTGTAGTAAGTATTTAACCGAAATAGTTATACAACAACATCCTAAAATGATAGAGCTGTTTAAATGTGCTCAAAATGGTATTTTAAGATTAATTGAGACCTATAAAACTTGTTCAATAATGAGAATATGTCTTAATTATTATTTAAGTTTAATAGCAAATTATTTAGATGGAAAAAATAATGATACATTATTCAAAAAAGACGGAATGTCTCAATTTTATACATCAGAAAATTTAGAAAAGTTATCAAAAATATGGACACAAGAAAAAATAACAATTGTGTTAAATTTAACTACTTTTTTGTTAAGTGATGAGAGTGCGGAAACGAATGTAAAATCACTAGAAACAATAATAGATGGAATTGATAAACAAGTAACACAATTATTACTTTAAGGGTATAAATTTGGTGTTTCGGTGTTTCGGTGCTTCGCCGAAGCACCGTAAATGTAAAAAGTGTTAAAGGTGTAAATGTATATAATATTTAGAGTTATTATATAATATTATTTTATTCATTGTGTATAATGAGTAATAATAAGATTTATGAACAAATGTTCGATTTAGATATTAATAATTATACTATTAATGATTTAAAATCATTTTTTAAATTACCGAATGGATATGATTTATTAGAACTAACAAATAAATGCGAAATATTAACAAAAAGCATAAACCAAAGTAATCAACCAATTAACAAAAAAAAAGATATAATCTATTTCATAGATAAAACAAAAAAAATATTACAATATGCTTTAGAAAAAGATGAACTAACAAAAAACGATACAGAAAACACAGAAACAATAGAAGGAGTAACACAATCAAATATGTTGCAATCTAATAATGGAAATCCAATAGGAAAAATACTATTACCAATGTCATCATCTCATCAACCTTTACAAACACATTCTATAAATACAAATAATATATCAGGATATGGAATAATTTCAACTATGGTGAATTATGTATTTAACACTCAATTAAGAGACCAGTATTTTTATACAACTCCGTCAAATTGTACATTTACTTTACCGACTAAATTTGAAAATGTTATATCTATTCAACTGTCTGCTTTACAAATACCAAATGTAATGCTGACTTTTTCAAAAATTCGCGGAACAAACCAGTTATTTATAGAAGAAGACGTCACAGGCAATAAGGCGATAGTAATTATTCCAGATGGAAATTATCCAGCAAATGATTTTGCAATAATATTAACAAATGCGATAAATCAACAAGTGCTCGGTGGTATTCCGAGATTTACTGTAGTTGTAGACCAATATACAAATAAAATTACAATAACAAATTCAACATATTCATTTAAAATGAATATCATTGAAAAAGAACTATATTATGATTGTTCTAATAAAGAACATTACAGATTGGGCATTCCAGATAAAGAAGGCGCTGATCCAAAAAAACCAGACATACCTCCCTCATTTTTATTTAATAGTATGGGATACTATATGGGATATAGAAAGGTACAGTATAATGGTGAACAATCATACACTGCTGAGGGAAATTATGATACTACATTTACAAATTATATATATTTTGTATTAAATGATTATAATAATTGTTATATTGATAACACAATAGGCGTATTGCCAAATTATATGATAAAATCTAATATATTGGCAGTAGTTCCAATAACAGCAGGAACATTTAGTGTAGAATTTAACAATACGGCAGATAATATTAATAGAACCAGAACATACAATTCACCAGTAACAATATCAAAATTTTCAATACAAGTATTAAATCAATACGGAGAAATATTAGACCTTTATCTAAACGACTATTCATTTTGCATTTCAGTTAATTCTGCATATAATATTTCACAAGAAATAAAGCAAATTCAAATGACAATCCCAGTGTAATTAGAGTGAAAAATCAATTCAATTTGTTTGGTCGCCTTTGGACATTTCACACGTTAGGAAAACGCCGATTTTTATATAATAAAAATTATATAAAAATAATTTATTGTTGGACTACTACGCTGTAAGAGCGGTTGTGGGTCGTGGAACAGAGACCGTAATGGTTCATCAAATATCTACAAAATAGCAAAGAATGCGATAAATAACATAGAACGACCAAGTTATTTATGTAGAGAAATAAAAAGTAATTAAAGTGCTTCAACGAGTGCTTATAGCCAAACTTTACACGGGTATGAAAAGACCCAAATTTGAATCTTTTTTTAGCAATTTTTTGTGCGAACTTAAATGTTCAAAGGTGTAAAAGTTTATTCTTACGAGTTTTATTTGTATTTGTTGTTCTGTTCTTCTCAGTCTTTTTATTATCATCTTTTTCAATAGGTTCATCAATATAAGAATATGTTTCAGTAATTGGTGCTGGTCTATATTCAAACCCAAATATATTAGCCCAAGCTTCTCTAATACGTTCAAAAGTGCTTTGACATTTGACAACACTTTTTTGAAATATATTAGCGGATGTTCCAGGAAATAACTCTAGTTCAATTGTTATATAAAAAGACAATTTAGATTTTTGGTCTTTTTTATTTTGAGTTACATTATTTTGTCTAGAATAGTAAGATTTTTGATATGGATAACTTTGTCTAGGTAAATAAATAACATTGCCTATCATATTTTGATTTAATGGATATTCTGTAGAACTATATTGATTTATATTTGAATTATATTGTTCGTTTGGATTTACTGCTCCTCCTACAATGGAGTTTGATAATTTTAGTTTTGATGTAACATCTGTATCTGTATTTTTATCTGTATCTGTATTTTTATCTGTATCTGTATTTTTATCTGTATCTGTATTTTTATCTGTATCTGTATTTTTATCAGTATCTGTATTTTTATTATCTAGTTGACTCAACAACTCTTTTAACATTGCTTTTCTTTGTGTTAAATCCTTTATTTCTTCAGTATATAATAAATATTTTGATTTTTCTTCTAAACTTTTATCAATAATTTTATCTAATTTTTTCACTTCAACTTTATATTCTTTAATTTTTTTATTTAAGTCATACATATTACTACGAATATTTTCATTTTCTATTCTTTGTTCTCTCATATATTTAAATCCATTAATGTCATCTCGTAATTGTTTATTAAGTGTATCTATATCTAGATTTGGACAACTATTAAATATTAAATATTTAATATATATTGGAATTTTCTGCTCTGTAAAAACATACGTTATTCTTGTATTATGAACTAATTTAAATTTAAACAAATCATGTCTTCCTGTATCTTCGTCTACCTCTTTTGTTAAAACAATATACATATAATCGTTCAATTCTATATCTTTATTACCATTATCATTACAAAATATACGAAATTGTTTTAAAGGATTATTTTGATAAACTTTTACTTTTATTTCAGATACATTTCCAATTTTAGTGTAGCCATTATATAAATCATAATATAAAGTTCCAGTTGTATCTGTATATATATTAGTTACTCTATTAGGTCTTCCTTTATATAAAACAATATCTCCAATAGAAATTGGTGAATTTCGAGAATACATTTCAAAAATAATAAATTTAATTTTTAGTGCTCTCTCTAATATTTTTATAGCAGCAGTTGTCTCAATATTATTGGTTTCATCTGGAGGTATAAAATCTATAACAAGCTGTTTAATTGTTTTAGTAGTAAACGTCTTTATCCCATTAATAGTTTCAGTATATTCATTAATAGTTTCATTATCAGTTATTTCTAATTGTCTATTTAATCCATCGGCTATAGCAGCACATAAACTATCAATAGTATTACCAGGTTCTATATCATTATCTAATACAATCCAATCTATGTAATCATTAACATCAATATCGTCAATAATTCTATCGTGCCAAGCATCTTTAACTGTTCTATTCATATTATAAATAAAATTTTTAGTATCATGTATATCATAATTCTTAATAATTAGTTCCATCAAATAACTACTTCTAAAAGCATGTTGAGGTCGTAAGTCTACATCAAAGTTGTTTGTTATTATGCTACTACACTTTTGAATAAACCCAGTTTTACTAATATTTGGGGTGATTATTTTACTTATTTCTTCGCATGATTCAACTAAATTATTACGCAATTGAACTATAGATTTAAGTCTTGCACGATAAATAATATTTGATTTTATATTTATTTTTTGTTTGGATTCAATAACATCAACATTATCTAGATTAGAAGTATCCCATAAAAGAGATGATGGTATATACACAGCTCTTTCTTGTTTAATCTTATAAATATTTTTAAGTATTCTATCAAAATAATTGTTTAATGTTAACGAGTACTCAAGATTTAATTGATTAACATTTTCTTCCGCAACATAAACTCTATTTTGTCTTAGACAACGAATTTCAAGAAGATATATATATAAAACAATAGCATCATATGCTTTTACACTTGTTTTAACATATTCAACATATAAATCTTGAAATAATTCTTCATCACTTATGTTATTTTCTCTATATATATTCTTTAGCGATTTTCCAGTTTCTCTATGTTGTTTGCGTAAATTATCAAATAGTAGTCCATCAGGTCTTTTTACATATTTAATTGAATTTGTTCCATTATTTTTTACTAAATGCCATGTTGTTTTTTTTGTTTGTTTGTCAAAATCTGCTCTTGTACCTTCAATTTCAAGTGTCTTTAAATACGTATTTTGTTCAGGTATTGTATAATTTTCATTTAATTCTTGGGTTGATACATAAGCAACTTGAATAATATCACTAACTATTTTACTTATTGGTAAAATGAATGTTTCAAGTGATTTAAATAATACAACCCATATATCAAATTGATTGTATGAATAAGATAATAACAATTTAAAATTATATATTTCATATTGCTCTTTTTCAATTAATAATACGTCTGGTTCATTAATATAAATTTCAGCTTCATCATCAAAATTTATTTGAGGTTCTAATAATTGTTGTCTATTTTTATATAATTGTTTTTCATAAAATTCTTTAAAATTATTATAATTTGTGTAATATGATACAGAGTAGGGATTATCATAATCTTTTTGAATTAATGCACTAATAGTATCAATATCATTATCAATACACTTTAATGCTAACTCTGTTTTTTCATAGTATTTTATAATATTACAATAATCTTCTTTTAATCCTTGTAATAGTGCTTTAGTAGTAATAAAGTAAACATTCTGTAGTTGATAAATTTGATTTATAGCATCCGCAGTTTTAAATAATATTTTCATATAACCTACTTTAAGTTGTGTAATTTGTTGCATTAATTTATTTGTTTCTTGTTTTTGTTCACTAATAGCTAGTTTAGTAAGTTTATTACTAATAAATCTTCTAATTAATTTTATTTCCTCATCAAATTTTGTTTTATATATTGCATATTCTTTACATAAATCAGTATATGACTTATCTGCTTGTTGTAAACTTATTTTAGCATTTGTAAAAGCTGAATATAAATTTATTAGACTAGATTTTTTATGGGCATTGATAAATTGAAGTAAATCAACTGAATCAACCAACAAAGACAATGTTAACGGATCTCTAGATAAATCCATAGCATTTAAATAATTAATAGGAGTATTTTGACGTAAATATTTTGTGTATAAATCTAAAATATATCCTGCTACACCAGGTAATTCATCTTGATGAACAAATGAATCATTTATACTTGATATTTCTTCTTGTAAAGAAATTTTATCTTGTTCCTCAGCTGTCTTTTTTAATTTGAAAGCAACAGTAGATGTAATTTCACTATTAGCCATAGTAGATGATGCTACATTACCTTGTCTTAAAATTTCAGGAATGGCATCTTCTTCTTTTACAGCTTCATCTTCAAGTTGTTTAACAGTTTTATTAGGAAATTGTCCTAAAAGTTTTTCAAGAGGTTTTTTGTCAATTTGCCAATCAGATGTATTAAATTTTACTCCAACAATTGTATAAGGTTTTTTATTTAAATAAAGTAAATTATTTGTTTTAAACAAATTTTTAAGTGTAATACGCAAATTATTTTCAATAATATGTTCATCATACGCTTGTTTAAATGTTCTAGTTTTTTGCATATATCTAAAATCACTTAAAATTCTATTAATCATTAAATCAAATTCAGATGCTTCAACAAATTGTGTTACTAATGCATCTTTTGGTGCTCCATATGGTAAATTTTTTATAGGGCCTTCATAATATTTAATAAGAGGATCAAAATAAACTGTATTACTTTTATTTTTAGGAACTGACATATAAGGTTCATAATTAATTTTATAAAAGTTTGGAATTCGTGTTTTTATATAAATAATCAAAGAATTTGGTATTTTTTCATCTTTTTTGTTAGTACCTGATTTTTTTGTAGAATTTGTTGTGTCTGTTTTTTTTTTGGTCTGTTGTATTGTAGATGTAGGCTGTTTATTTCTTATAATGGGTTCAGCATTTGGTTGTTCTATATTCATTTATATTATTAAAATATATATATTATATATATTTTAATAAAATATATATATATATTATTTTTACACCTTTGGACATTTCACACGTTTCAAAAGTATAGAGGAGAATACAATAATAAAAGTATCCAACCGCTAAAAGCCGTGAAATGTGATACAAGCCCAAGATTTTCTACCTAATAAAATGGATAGGGTGCTTTTACATCACCGAAGAGAAAATAAAAATGAGACAAATTTTTTATTTTTTTACAAAAGTTTGTCTCATTTTTATTTTTGGTCGGTGTAATATTGACTGATGTAACTATTATCAAGATAATCTCCATAAAGTGTAAACATTTTTCTTTGATTCATTCTTTTTTTGTCTCTTTTAGCTTTTTCTAAAACAGCAATAGCATTATTAATTTCTTCTTCAGTAACATTTCCATCATTGTTATCATCCACTAACTTAGCGAGTATTCTATATTTTTGCGGAACACAGCAATAAGGACTTTGTTCATTGAATATATGATCAGAAAGGATTGTAAATACAGCAGTTAAAACCAAGGCAATATAAATATCTCTAGTACCCATCCATGCCATTGCAAAAACTAATAGTTGTTTAGTAACATTCATTTTGAGATATTCTTCAGTTGATTTGCTAAATTGAATTACAATAAATTTAGAACCGACGTTAAGTAAAATCATAACAATCCCAGCAAAAAATTTACTATTATTGAGAAACATAATATGATTATGAGCAAAAGCAATAATATCATAAAAAATATTAAACATAGTTATATTAATTTGATATTAAAATATCTATTGAAAATAATAATTTATCTAAAAATATTCCATTTTTTTATTTTATTCATAATAATATTGGGGCCATAATTATTAACAAACTCTTCATAATTTTGATTTATATTTCTGACATATTGACGATATAATGAGTTAATTTTAGGAGTGAATCCTTCATTAGTCTTTTTCTTTTGGGTCGATGTAATTATGGAAGTATACGTTTGTATAAAATAAATAAACCATAAAATAACAATAATTCCAATAAATATGTTTAAATATATTTTACGCATATATATTTAATAATATTATTTTACTATAAAATATAACAATTTGCATTTAGGAGGAGAAGTACAGTAAATGTTACAAAAGTGTAAAATGTTAAAAATTTGATGAAAATCCTTCTAATGTTGCTGCAGGATTTAACATACCCTCAGAAGATGGTGTAACATTTTCAGAACTAGAGGCAGTCATAGTAGGAAGCTGGCTAGACTGATTTGATTTTCTATCCATTCCAATAGTATCTACAGGATTTGTTCCATTTGCTATATTATCTTTTATCTCACTTATCCTCTTTTTAACGGCTCCATCTGTTAACACACGTTTAATGCCATTTGTATCACTATCTTGTCCAACTGTTACAGGAGTCACATTTTCCATTCCTTCAACAAAAGTTCCAAATTGATTTAACGTTGTAACAATAGCCAATGCAACTAACAATCCTAAAGTTGTATTATTCATCGCAAAAAATATAACTATAGATACCAACAATAGTCTTCCTAAAATTGTATCATACATATTATTAATAACTTTTGGATTTACCGCTAAAATTACTATTAACACTACAAAAAGAGATCCTATACTTTTAGTTTTAACACTCATTATATATAAATTACATAATATATTTTTGGTTATAGTCTATAATAAATTGTATATTTTCAGTTTGTTTTACAAATAATTATCTTATTTTTTATTAAGAGAATGTCTTATTTAGCAATATCAGCTGCCCCAATAGATAATGATAATTATTATCAACAACAATTTGAAACACCTATTAATAAGAAGAGACAAAATAACAATAAAACACAAAAATATCGTCAACCATCTAGCGATTTTAATCCTTTT
>Ga0194117_10003759_pt1 | contig 14988 bp, 5 predicted proteins | sample TA2MahsurfametaG_FD_160579 | JGI IMG/M metagenome (GOLD analysis project Ga0194117, IMG submission 160579) | Freshwater microbial communities from Lake Tanganyika, Tanzania - TA2015009 Mahale N1 surface | ecosystem: Environmental > Aquatic > Freshwater > Lake | place: Tanzania: Lake Tanganyika...
AAAAATAATATTATACACCAATCGCACATCAGAAAACAAATATGACATTTCTGAGAAATACTCTTACTACATTTCAAATAATAAAAAGTTATTAATTAATAAATCATCACAATCCATTTTACCAGCATATCTTCATTTTATTTGCTATCTCTCCATAAATTTCAATCATCAAAGGCTAAACCTTTTTAGTAAAGCGTTAGATCTCAAGGATACTAAATGCAAATCTATTCAATACGTTGATTTTTTACTTCAGCTGTTATAACTACGCTATCCTCCTGATAGATGATAGTTATTTCTTGAAATATCCAATAGCCCCTCGTATGTTTTAAACGATCTGTCCTAAAAACCCCCCTCTTTGTTGTTGTAACAGCAGTTGATAACACTTCAATGTTTAGGTTTAAAGTGAGATGAACTAATTAAATACCGCCTGATTTCTCTGTTGCAAGTTACGCTAGATTTACTTCATTTTTTATTATCTTCTGCTTAAATTTTATTAGTAATGTTTGAAACCTTTCTCTATATCTTGCTAAAGTAAATAATTAAATTTTTTACACCTTTATTTGATTTTTTTATTCCTTTTTTTAAGTGTCTCTAAATCCCAATTTTACTAATACAGTCTAAATTTTTGTAGCTACTAACGCAGACTTGCATTTACACTTTAAGATAGAACACCAATCTTCTGTTATATACTTCTTTTCAGATCTAAAAACTAAGGCTAATTCTCAAACAACGTGATTGAATAGATAAAATCTTTTAACTTTCTGCATTTCCAATGATGGTTGAATTCATCTTCTTCATCTGACATATCCATTTGATGTAACTTCAGTTTAAAGAAGAAAATGAGTTGCTACTTCAGAAGTTATCTAATTGTTCCCTCTTGAGCAGTTTCTATTTTGATCCTCAATTCCATCATCAAACTTTCATCAATTTAAGGTTTTTCTAAAAGTTAAAACAGCTTTAATAATGATTTCTCAAAATTATCTTCTCTCATTCTTTAGAAAAAGTGATTGATCTTAGCTTTCAAAGTCAAATAATCTTCTGTCTGCGAAGCAGAATCATGTTTTCTTTTGCTTATACGAAGATCTAACTTTGTTAATAAACTCAACTTCTATTAAAAATATTTTCTGTTAAGATCTTTTGGATTTTCAAGGTTCTGTTCTAAACTTTGGTAAAAATTTTAAACTTTTGCTTCAATTGCTTACAAAACTACCTTCAATTTGATTTTACTCTGATATTCGCATTATATTTTTTATATTTATCTGCAAACCGCATAGACTTTTTCATATTGCTTGATCTTTCTCCTCTATGCAACATTACTTCTTTAACCAATTCTTTGAGAGAGCTAATCCTAAACAGTTTTATTGTCAATTTATTGAAAAATGGAAAGAATTTCTTATTAGGATTGCTAAACTTTTTTTTTAAGATGGTCTAATGTTTATTTAAACTTAGAATTTTTCACTTGTTAAAATTGTTGAAAGCAAACAGTTATAACCGCCAAATGCTCTCTGATTTTACTTGGAATTATTTATTAATTTTTCATTTAATTTTTAAAATCTTGCAGTTTTTTTGTTATTTCGTCATAAAATTTCAGTTTGAAATCCTCAAATTTTGTTTAGAGATTTCGCATCTCTTGGTCAAGATTCAAAGAGCCGATCATCTCCTACATAAATATCTTGAGATCCCTAATATTTTTTATATTGAGTGTTATTTGAAAGATATCCAAACTTATTTTTCTCTCAGCAGGTAAAATATTTTCGAGTTTGATAATTTTAGCTAAAATCTATCTTTTAAACATCTCTTTAAAGCCTACAGAATGTCTTCTTCCTAAAAAGCTACTATAGATTTAAATATTTTTGATGTAAGCTAAATTGTGTTTATTTTGTTATCTGAAGGTATACATTACAAGCTCAGTAATTTATTCCTGAAGATGCTGCTAAATTTATAAAAGGCCTTTTTAAGCTATCTTTAGCTTAATCTCCATTGACTTACATATAAAATCCTCAAAGTTGACCATTTATGGTATATTAGTTCTCACCTAGGATATTTACAATAAAGGACCAACACTTTTTTTCAACTTTTAGATGAAATCTGCCAAATTAAGATGTTTATACTAAGGTTTTTCTTCAAAACAGTCAATTTATACTGTGATAAAGCTATAAAATGCTTTGATTAATTAACAAAAGTTTTGGATTTTGGAGGAAAAGTTATTTTCTTCATGGGAAAATTTGTTTTGAACGAAATCTAATGATCTACAAATATTATAGTTCTAGAATGCCAATACAAACTATCGTACAAGGTTGGAATATTTTTGATTTTCATCATAATTTCTTGTCAGACCTTATGGTGAAATTTACAGATAGTTTACTATACTTTATAAATTTTAGATAAGTTTATTCACACATCTTCTGTAATTTGTTGCAAAAATTTCCAAAATTTAACTCTGACTCTCTTGTTCTTGAATATTATTGGGCTCAATTAGCTTACAAAATTTTTGCATCCTGACTAACTCTTTGGACTTGGCATTGATCAATCTGATTCGATCTATGCTATCAATCTAATAAAAGCTCAGTTTTTATGAACTAAATTTAACTTCCTATCTAGAGGCATTCATGATAGTCTGAAATTTTACGAGAGTTTGCTGTATATATGTGGCATTAATTGTCCTACATAACTTGACAAAATTATTCGCCCTAATGGTATATGTATCTTCTTATTGCTATGAAAGCAAAAGATTTTGGCAACTTAGAATAAACAGATTGAGTGCTTCCCTAAACTTTTACTTGATTGAGCTATCTTAGTATTGGTTTTGTAACATGTCGATCTATCTACATTTCTTCAACGAATATTCTATGTGTTCAAAATTATCAAGAGTCCCTGTGGTAAAGTATTGAATGAGATTTAGATAGAATTGATTGATTTTTTAGCGCATTTATAATTATTCTTTCTATCTTTCGATTTGTTCTGGATTGTCTAGCATTTACAATAAATTTGCGATAAGTCTATGCGTAAACTCAGCTTCTGTAAAGTGCTCTTTTGAGAGATAAAGTGACCTTATCTCTTTTTTCTCCTCAATACACTATCTTAATCTTGAGTTTTTCAACTCGTCCAATACATGATTTAAATGTACAGCTGATCTTACATACTTTCTTTCTTTAATTAGTTGAAAAATATTTTTGACTTAGTTTTTTTGTTCTTATTTTACTCTTCTAATTTACTCTTCCGAGTCAATCTCTATTTTACTGAGCTAAAAAATGAAATTTGCAGGTTTGTAAGCTTAAGACTGTATGAACTTAAAAGCCCACTTAATTTTTGGAGCTAAGTCTCCTCTTTCTATTTACTGTTGTAGTAGTCCTTTGATATGAGTTAACCCCCGTATTTATCTAGTTTGACTATCTCTTTGGCATTTATTAAACAATAAAATCATAAAGCTACTCAACTATTGTTAATTCGAGTAGATGTAACTTTAGGCTATTTTTTTGGCTAATCTTCGCAAACCATTACTTTTATCTGGAAGTAATGCACTGAATTCAACAATCTCGATGATTTTTACTTATTTACAGACACCTATAAACTTCTTCCTAAGAAAATTATTGACTATATCTACCTCAATTCCTTCAGTATCATTATAGCCTGGAGTATCCACTAAATAGATATCTTATTTAAGGTGTTCAGAATAGAGAGGAATGACGTGAATATCAACAGTTGTCGATTTTGTACCTCCTCTTGAAATAATACACTTGTGCTCCTATTTTATGGAAATAGAGTTGAGAATTTAATGCATATAACCATAGCCCTATAGAACTTTAGCTTTTCTAGTTATCACATTGTAACCTAAATTCAATTGTATGATTGTACTTTTACCAGCACCTGTGTTGCCACATATCAATACTGCTTTAGGAATATTGGAGAAATTGCTATTTCTAATTTATAAGTTCAATGTAAGCTTGAAGTAGTCGAACTGAGCAATAAGTTGCTCTCTCACTTGATTTATTTATTCGGCAGTCATAAGAGCATTATTTTGATGATGATAATTTGGATTTGATCTGAATTTTGCTTAATACTTAGATGTCGATGTCATCTAGCAAAATTATTTCCAAAGAAGTTGACATGTTTTTGGGAAGAGTATGCATTCGATGATTCTTTTTTAAATAAGGGACTAGTAACAGTTTATTTTTTAGAGATACTTTAAGAGTAATTCTTCTTTATAAATCAATCTATTATTAATCTTATAATTTCTAAGCTCAAGCAAAAAACCTTTAATATCTTAGTTGCTTTAATGGGTGACAAAATTTTCGAGGATTTAGTTTTGACTCGAGTTATAGCTAATTATAAAATTTTCTATTCTTAAAACTTAGATGGGTTATCTTTTCTAACGATTGCATAAATGTCTAATTTTGCCTATTAGGTTTCTTTTGAACTTTTTTTAGTGATTTGATTACTTCATCTACCGATTTGATTACTCCATCATTTTATAAAATTATATCTATTGAGTGTTAAAATTGAGGAGTCTTATTTGAGTTTTTAATATAAAAATAAATAAAATTTTTGTAAATTTTGTAGCTAATCTCTATAGCCATGCTACGTCTTATGCCAAAAATCTACTGTAATAGGTTAAATGAATCAAACATAAATACTTTTTTTAGGAGCCTTGATATAGTAATTTTTAGTGTCTTAATCAAAAGCGATAACTATAATATTTATTATTTAATATGAACAGCACAAACTAAAATTTTAGATAGAGAAAAGAATGCTTTAAGAAGGTTTCTCTCAGGCGTTTCCTCCCTAAAGATCGATTTGATTAGGTATCCAGAAATATTTCAAGCCTTCAAGATGCTTAAAATTATCAGAGTTATAGAGATGAATAAGAAAAGAGTTTTGTAATGAAGACCTTGAGAATGATCTAAAAGATTAACACTGATTCTCAATTTCAAATGCATTTAGAATTGCAAAGGCTTTTATTTGATTCTATTAGGAATTACAATAACCCACAACTACCACTCAATAGTCATCTCTCCTTCTTCAAATCTGTTAACTTGATCTTAGTTAAGAGAGACACAATCCTCCCAGAAGATATTGATTCCGTTGGATGTGAAATGAGGATAAAAAAATTAATTAAACAATTTATAAAAAATTAAGACTTCAGAAAGTGGTGTCTTAAATACAGAAATATTAATGAAAATACTCTCTTTGATCTCGATGATATTCAAGTCCAATAAACTACAAACCAAATAGAACCTCAAGCTTAGTAGATTGATCCTTCATCCGTAGATGGGCATGTGACAAATAGCTCCACCTTTAAAATGAATGAAGAAATTCAACAAAGAGAGAAAAAAAAATTATAACAAAGAATAAAATAGTTTAACAACGCTTTTCCTTCTTGCCTCAATGCCGTAGTTTTCATTTTGATTTCAATGCATGAGTTACTTTCGCAGCCTTCAAAATTCAAAATGCTTCACTAAATTGAGAAGAAATTGAAAGAAATTGGTTCTTTTACTGCTCATGTCAAGTTATACTTCTAAAGGATTTCCAATGGACATAGATTCAGGCTTCAAAGTTACAAAGGATATATCGTTCTTTATGAAATATTAAAAATACTGATGCCCATAGATTGCTTTTAACTGCTGTAAAGATGCAAACAGTCATAATTTAAAGCTTCAATAGATAATGCGATCTTCATCATAGGCAATACAGGTAGTGGCAAAACAACTTTAATCCTCTCTTTTCTAGGTTATCTTCTAAATAAAATTAGAACTCATTTTGGTTAGTAATTATAAGTTTAAGGTGAAATTAAATAATAACATACTAACTTAAAAACTAGCAATCACTCAGAATCAGTAACTACTCACCTTTCATGCTATAGACTCAATGAAAAAATATCTATCGTGGACACTCCAGGCTTTGAAGATACAAATGGAGCTTTGGTTGATATCGTCAATCAAGTGTCATTATAAAATGCTTACTTGAAATGTAAAAATGTTTGCTATCTTTTGCTCTGCGACTCTAACTCTTTGAATGGTTCCAAAGGTTAAAATATCAAAAAATTGGCTAGAAACATTTCAAACAGATTCGAATACGGAACTTTCGAGTAGTTATAATCTTTCTTGCTTATCGTTTTTAATGATAAGTACGGAATGGTGAACGAAGAAAACTTACAAATGATAAAAGAAAATATTTTTGAACTACTCGAAGATCAATAAATGCGTCATAATCATTAAAAATATAAAATAGCTCTCAAACTTATACTGAGTTGCCTGGACAACAAGCACAATCACTATAATCCTCTAGATCCATCTTCCAATTAGTAAATTAAAAAATCGATTTTTAACTTAAACTATAATGAATGCAGGAAATTAAAATGCGAGTTCGAAGATAGGACTTTACAAGATATCGAAAAATGTTGTAAATATTTAGCCAGCAGTATCAGAGATTACGAAAGGAAAAAAGATATCACAAATGTAAGGTTTTATTATTCAATAATTAATCAATTCTATGAAGTCATTCCCAAATTCATCAAGAAAACAAAGGATTAAGTTGATGTAGTTTTGTAAAGAAATTCTTTGAATATATACAATACAATAGTTTCTCAGCTAAATCAAATAATTAGTTTAAACTTCGAACATGATTAGAACTGGTTCGACGAGCTCAGTAAATTAGTCAAGTAACTTGTGGCCTTAAATGCATTAGCTAAAGACAATCAAAATATTAAATCAGAAAAGGAACTTACGGAATTTATTCATGATTACTAATTCAAGCTTAAGGAAATCTTAAGTAAAGATGTTGATCCTAGTAAAATCAAGAACTATTGTGTATTTTATAGAAAATTCAATGAAGTCTTCTCACCTTATCTCAATAATTTTTTCCAAAGTATCTAATAGAACTTCTATAAATCGTTGAAAGAGAACATATAAAAGCTTTAGTCTAATTTTAGTAATTTTTAAATGAGATAATTCGATAAAAATATAGAGAAGTACGAAATTCTCACCAAGTTTTATTCCCTCTTTTCGAATTAAACTAAAGTATTCTCAAGAACTTAGTATATCACACCAAAAAAGGAATTACTACAGAAGTATCAAAGCTAAATAAAAGCTTTAGCAAAGTAAATACAAACACTAATCACCTTGATTACGAGTTATCTAAGGAATTCAAGTCAAAAAGCATCTATAAACCTCTAATAATACTAAAAATTGTTATAAAAGTATTAGAAATACACCTAAAGTTCAAGTTTAAGCATTAAAGAAGAATATTTGAACTTTTATCAGCACACATATAGCTTTATTTCTGAAGAATACTAGAAAATTACAAAAGAATATTAATAGTTCTTCTAAGAAAAGTATAAAAACGAATAATAGAGACGTAAAATGACTATACGTATTTTAAAAGTTAAATAAGTGATCTAAAAAACTTCAAATAAGGATTTCAAGTAAAGAATTGAAAAATTATGGGATAAAATTATAGTTATCTCCAGTAACGTGTAAGATATGACGCTTGAGACCATCAAAAAGCTTTCATTCTGCTTGAATAATCAGACAGTTGAGAAAATCATTAATTATTAAGGATTAAAATAAAAGGTTAAGAGCATTCATGAGTTCAAACAAGCCTTAAGAGTTGAATTTAACGATGAGATCTCGAAAGAATATAAGAAATTTGTTGATTAAATGAATAAAATAGAGTCAGTTCTAGAAACTAAGCTTACCAATCACGGCTAAGGTATTAATTTTTCTGATATTTTAAATTTGTTCAAAATTTACAAGAATGTTGCTGGCGGCAACGAGTAATTTAGGCAAGTATTAGAAAAAATACAAAGTAAACTTTGTTAAAGTGTAACCAAGCGATGTAATTCTGTATCTGAGACATTCAAAAAGCTGAGAATTGATAATTACTAAGGTTTACATCGAAATTTGAGCAGAAACATAGTTAAAATTCTCCTGAATTACATTATCAACATACATATTCCTTTTGCAAATTAACCAATTCTTTTCCTCAATGGTAACCTAAAGAATACATTTTAATATGTCTATGAAAGTATTTCTTAATTCTTTACCCAGATCTAAACGATGATAAATAAGGAAAGGTAGGTAAAGTTCCCTTCGTAATTGAGGGAGAAACTAATTTCCGAATAGAAAGACCATTAAGAATTACTAAAGAAACTGAATTAATACGTAGATTCAGTAAGTTACATCCATATGTTTATGCGAAAAAACATCGAAGAAAATGAAAAGGTGAAAAATTATCTAGAAAAAAGGATATCTGCTAGTGAAATGAATCAAGAAAATAAGATAACAATTGGAGAAATTAACCAATAAATCAAAGCATTTTTTGAAAGGAGGCTAAGACATATCAACTAATGTTTAAACAAAGTCCAACTCTCAAAATACAACATTCAAATCTTTAATTGCTTGCGCAAAGAAGTTTAAGCATTAATCAGTTTGGAAAACGAGCTAACAGAAAATGAGTAATTAGAGGCAACCCATAAAATGGTAGAAATAAACTAGAAGATCTATGTAAAAATTACAGCAATTGAAGGAAAATTAGCAGACCAAATACAAATTCTGTTTTCTCAAAATAAACCTCACACATTGTTAGTTGACAGGATAGTAGCATTGTATGTTGACCTGAAAAGAAATGCAAGAAACTTGATATCTCAATAGAGTGCCAGCAACTTAGATAGAATTCAATCCTAATTATCGAATTATCTTAGATTAAAGAAAGCTTAGATTGAAAATTTTCAGAATAACCTTGATTAGAATAGAAACATCAATGAATCTTTCCCATCTTTGGTTCGCTAACTAATCGATATAAGTTATGAGTTTAATTCCAAGCTTGGATAATAAAAAGAAACCTTTGAGATTTAGTTTCTGAAAAATATTGAAAAGCAAAAACTTTTTTTGATTGAAAAATTCAAGTAGGAATTCGAGTGCCTGAGGATATAAGTAGAAAGTGATCAAAATGCAGGAGATTACAATAACGCTGAGAAAAAAATTAGAAAGCTTCAAAAAATCAATCATATTTTCCAGAAAGCTTCCACTATTCCCAATCAAGACATTTAATAAGTAGAAAGTATCGATAGAGGTTATAGTAAAGTTATCTAATAACTAAAAAGCAGACTCTTTGAAAAAAAATCTTACCTTTGCTCGATTTTTCAAAAAGATGAGTTGCTAATTGAGGATATAGATCAACTATAAAGCATTTTTAGAAATACTTCACAATAACAAAAACTCTCTCTAATAAAAAAGGTTAGAGATTTTATCAACAAACAAGTTAGAAATTGCAAGGAGGGTAATATAAACTAAAGAAAACAAAAGTATGATGCCTTTTAAGAGTTTGCTTCTTTGCGGATCCCAAATGAAATTAAAGAAAGGTTATCGCTTGGTAGTTTTATGTCAAATCTACAGGCAGATATTGAAAGATAATAAGTTTAGTTTCTAAAAGACCTCAAAAATATGAGTCTCAAAACTTCCCAAGAAAAGTAAAGAATTTTAAATGGTTTCAACCTTTTATAGAACTCTTCCGACAAAAGGATTATCTTAGAAAAGATAAGGACCTACTTAAACTAAGTAATTAAAGTAATGTTTGATTAAAGTGATGTCATGAAAAGAATTGAACTGTATTAAGCATAGGTGTTGCCATTTTATTCATATCTCAATGAATCACATGTTGAGATCAGAAAAATTATTATTGAGAACTAAGAGAACTATCTCAAGATGATTAAATCATTCTTTGAGCTAGCATGCCGAAATTTTATCAATCTTTTGCAAACCAAAGGAAAAGTAGAGTAAAGTTAAATTGATTTGAAGCTGGAAAAGCTCTTCTAAGTAATTTTTTATTTTAGAACAAAAGAAAATGTATTTTACTACTAAAAATACATAAACTAAACTAAGAATTCATTTACATTCTTCAAAGATTAGATTTCGAATTTTGAAAAGTATTACCCGATTAGATAGTACAACATCGAGAAAAACCAGTTGAAAAAAATTACGATTCTCAAGAAGGTATTAGAAAGAGCAAACGTATACAAAATCATTATACATATTTTCTCAAAGTATTAAAGAAATACAGTCAACAACAGCGATTCCATGATGGTTTAGAACACTATGGACATTTAGTAAGAGATAGTTCAAAATGTATTCGGCTAAATCGCCAAAAAAATTGCTAAATTTGAAACTGAATTCAAGACTTAGTTGTAGACTACTCTAACATAAATAAAAAATTTTTCCTTTGAAAGAATTACAAGCTAAGATGATAACTTGGAGGCATAAATTTAATAAAGAATAACACGACTTGCATAACAGCTCAAATATATCTAAAACATGTCTTATCACTTCAGAGATTATCCTTAATTAGGCGAGATTTCAAAAGAAGAAGTTATTAAAATCTATAGAAATTTGGACAGAAGCTTAATAAGATCAGTATAAAACAAGCTTGAAGATTTATCGAGATATATCTTTTGTGAAAATTAGTAGTAAAAACCCAAAGATATAGGCTATATTAAAAAAGTTTTAAATTGCTTAACATAAAATCAAGCTGGATTCTTGAATATACAGGAAGAAGGCAGAGCTCAAAAAAGAAATTCTGCTGAAAACATAATGTAGTAAAAAATTAAAAACATAAAAGAAGAGTTGTTCTCATTGCTACTAGAGATCAACCTAGAAATGAACAATTTTTATAAAGAAACTGCACCTTAACAGCAATAACGAATCTAAAAGATGAAAAGATAAAAAAATGCTTATATAAAAGATATGAATTAGGGAAAAATGAGAAGACTTAAGGAGATATAGGACTAAAATCTAAATCAAGATCCTTAGGTTATTGAAAGCATAAAAAGGTAAGAAGAAAGCATATTGGACATCTAAATCAACAAACGAAAAGAGTAATTTTAAGAACAAATAAAATAAATAATCAATGAAATTTAGTCTCACTCTCAGAGTCTGCTAACTAAATATTGCAAGCAATTAATCAAACTGATGAAACTCAACTAATCTCTTGACTACTTCACTTCCTAACAAAAAGAAATTAAATAATAAATTGTGGCAAGTCTTTTTAATATTGAATCAATGAATCTTTTAAGACAGGTTTCTAAAAAGTTTTCAGAATTCAAAGACTTCGATATAATAATATACAGCATAAAAGGGCTTACCAAAATGTTTTAGTTCTAAAATCAGCAAACATTAAATTAAAAAGTTAGAGCACAAGATATTGATTATACACTAAGAGGATTACAGACCAATCAATAAATCTTATCGTATGAAGATTAAATGCTAGATGAAAATGATATGATTAATAAAGAAGAATTGAAAAAGAATTACTTATACACGATAGGAATATTTAATGATCACAAGAGATCCAGCAAAACGGCTAAAGATATAATTGAAAGCATGTCAACATCAGACCACCTACAACAAATTGCTTCTATTCTAGCTGTGTACTCTCTCAGCTAAACAGTCAAAGGAAATAATAATGAAATACTTAGCTAATTCATTCCACACCCTGTGCAAATAGTTACTCTCATACTTTTGATAACTAGAAATTCCACTAATGAAATACAATCTCAACTAGCTCAAGTCAAGACAGGTGAAGGGAAGTCAATAATTTTAGCAACATTGGCCATTTATTACGCCAGGATGAAACTAAAAGTTCAAGTCGCCTGTTATTCTAAGTATTTATCAAAGAGAGATCATTTGTAATTTGAAAATCTCTTCCGACAATTCAATGTTAGCGATAAAATCTTCTATGGAACTTTCAAATAGATCTGCTAACTCTACTTAAAAAGTAATAAGGGAAATCTTAGAGATATTGCGAAACAATACTTGACTTAAAAGCCTGAGTAACAATCGTTCTTCGAAAAAGTAGGACTATCTGGGAAAAAAATAGGAGGAGTTATTTGTAACATCGGCAATAAATTATCTGGCTTTTTCAAGAGTATAAAACATTAAAGAAGCATCTTGCTTATAGATTAAGTTGATGTCCTTTTCGAAGCTGAGTACTTGGGTGAAATTTTTACACCTGCTGTCAAGTTGGATACACCAGAATTCAAGGAGTTTATCAAGTATGCCTATTAAATGGCTAAAAACAATAAATATATTCAGCCAGAATAGTTGATTAATAGCAGGCCTTTCAAAGTTTGTGTTTAAAAATATCCGAAACTGACAAAAATAATGTAAATGCAGGTAAATGGAGTCATCTAAGGTCTTTACAATAGGTCTTCAGAAACTTATGAAATTAATAATAATTAGATAAAGTACAAAGATAAAGATAGTTTGTCAACCAATCTGCACTACGGCTACCAAACTATCTTCGCAAACTGCAGGTAATATGAGGCTGGAAAAATATCTCAGACAAACTTCTAGAAGAATATGTTTATTCCAATTAAAATAGGTGAACTATCTTACTCAGAACTACCTCGTAATACCATTATTCAAGGACTTTCAGGTACAGTTTCTTCACTATCAGCAAGCAAATATAAAATATTAGAGGATAAGTACAATATCCTACAAAAACATATTTACATTCTTCCTTCAATCTTTGGTTAAAAAGATGTCAGAAAAACAGAATTCTACCTTACAAATAATGAAACTTTTTACAATAAAATTATTTCTTGTCTTACCTCTTATGTTCAGAATGATAGACCTGTTGTCATATGCTTCTAAAATTACAAATAGTTGAAAAATTTTTAGCGCAGTACACAATTTTCTGCTCTCAAAATCAAGTGTAACTACTTGCACTAACTCCAAAATAGCTAAATGAGAGATAAAGCTGTTAAAGGAGCAGGAAATAAAAGAACTGTAACCTTAATGACCTCCTAATTCTCAAGAGGAACTGATTTTTTGGTTGTAGATAGAAGAGTGAAAAATGCAGGAGGCTTAGGTTTGATTATGGCCTATATACCAAAAAGCCAATCAGAATATGAACAGTTCAAGGGAAGAACTGGGCGTCAAGGCGCAGAAGGAAGTATTGATATTTTCTTAAATACAGATTACTTTTCAGAAATCTTAAATTCTAACAAACTCTCTGACGATGTGTAGATTTTTAATTAACAAAAGAATATCCCTATTAGCTTATAAATGTATTGGAAAGCATTAGATAGTAAATAGAAAATTGAAAAGGAAAAGCAGTTGAAAGAATCCACTTAAAAACATAATAGATTCATCAATATCATCTAAAATATCACAAATGCCGAAAAAGAAAAAGAGTTTATTTAATATATCAATTAACTAAACAAATTCTACAAGCTGCAACTATTCTCGATTCTGTTCGGAATAGATGGAACAATCTCAATGAGAATCATCTTCTAAAAGTTGAAACAAACTTTGAATAATATACTAAATAATGTAGAGAAAATTAAAAAAAAACTCAATGTAAGAGCGTAATTTGAATTGAAAATCGCGGTATATAGAAACTACAGTTCTGGAGAAAATATTTTAGAAACTACTGGATCCTAAACATCTCCCTAGCACCTCATCAAGTTCTTGACAAACATTAAAGTTCAAGGAGGACAAGGAAATTAAGCTATTGAAGTTTTGTACAGGTATATCAATACTTCTGAAAAACCATTTAATATGCTTATTCTGATAGGCGATGCTCCACCAAATAAAAATTAAGAAATCCAAAATAAAAGAAAGTATGCTAATAATAAAGAACCTAACTAATGGGAAAGATACTAAAAAAGCTAAAACTACAATAGATAGTTCTTTGACATAGTTAGTGCATAAGAGTAAATGAAAAAGTTCAATAGGCAATCCTTCGTCATACATGGTCTTGCAATAAAAACAACTAAAACAAATTCAGATACTTCACGCAATGCTAATTTTTAAAGATACATTACAAATATTACCCGATAATTTAACGGCTAAAGCAAAAACCTAGACTTTGAGAAGTAAAACGCTGATAGCGAGCTTGATTAGTTCATCACAACTAAGATTTCTTGCTTGATTAATGGGTCTTAAGATCTTGATAAGATTTAGAAAATCTATAGAGAGAACTGCAAAAAGACATACACTTGATTCTTTAAATTTATTCAAATACTTTTACTATTATTAAAAGACATTAAATCATTTATTCATTGTCTACTTTAAAAGGCAGGATTGGGTAATGATTTAGAAGATTTCACTTACTATTGACAATTTTGTAACTATTATAAGATCTTTTTCTGCTTAGACGTGATATCCCAAACCTAGGACTGGCTCATTCCTTTCTCAAAGTTGATTGATTTTATGTTACCCAGAGAATATTTCTCTTTTCCTGGAGGTCTTAACTCTTGGTTGAAGCAAAATGTGTCAATATCTAGCTCATTATAACCTTCGGATACAGCTGTCGAGATGTCATCCCTTACGATAAGGGACTGATTAGTCTCACTAATTCATTAATCAGGAAATAGTAAAGTACCAGCTTCTATCTCTATTGTTTGTTTCATACTCGATTTGATTCCCAATGTAATTTTTCTGAGAGAATCAGAGCAAATACTTGTAATCATGATTTCCCTATTTTGCATTTTATTGTACAGATTTTCATGTTTTGTGATAGTTTGTAAGCCCATTTGTTCGAGTGTTACGTTTTGATTCTTTATTCCAAGTCTCTTCATTTCTTTGGAGATTATTTTTTAAGGATTGATAATTTTTTTGACTCTGCAATAGTTCGGGATGCCATAGGTGTTAAAGTAGTTTATGGAATCCTTGAGCAGTTTATCAGTTTTCTCAGAGTTCATTCGATTTATGATAAATAAATCTTACCTTTCTTGTACTTTAATATCATTGATTTGATGATTTCTGATAATTGTGATCGAAGAGAAATCGTTTCTAAGAGCTGATTGGAATAAAAATTGAGATTTGAACTTCAAGTAGGGGTGAAAATAGATTTAATGTTTTCAAATTAAAGAGAGATAATAATATTAACCAGGATTCATTTTTAGATAAAATCGTATATAAATAATTAATAGGATAAAAGTGTAAAAAGAATGATATGATCTTTAAATAATATTTTATCTTTAAATAGAGT
>Ga0194117_10003763_pt1 | contig 14980 bp, 13 predicted proteins | sample TA2MahsurfametaG_FD_160579 | JGI IMG/M metagenome (GOLD analysis project Ga0194117, IMG submission 160579) | Freshwater microbial communities from Lake Tanganyika, Tanzania - TA2015009 Mahale N1 surface | ecosystem: Environmental > Aquatic > Freshwater > Lake | place: Tanzania: Lake Tanganyika...
ACCATCAATCCATCTGTGCTTCAATAGCTACTTTGCAACTAACCTCTGACTAGGGATGTTATCCAAACACGAAGCAAGAAAACATTCACACTATTCAGTTAGACCTTTAGGCGAAGGTGGTTGGATACCACTCACAATATAACTGATGATTTCTTAGAAATTGTTGGTCAAACTAGTCCATGGAGCTTTACCTGTAAGCATCTCAATAACCAAACAACCCAAACTCCACACATCAGCTGAAATCGTATGGCCGGTTCTTCTAAGTATTTAAGGTGCCATATAATAAGGAGTACCTTTGAGAGAAGCACAAAGTTGTGCGATTTGTTCATGACTCTCAATTTTGATATGTTTTGCTGTTCCAAAGTCCGTGATTTTGAGTGTTCCATCCTCCATTATGAGTATATTGGCACACTTTAGATCGCGATGTACAATATTTTGCTAGTGTAGATAGCGTAGTCCTTCTAGAATTTGAGCTGTATTGGCTGATGCCTATAATTCTGTGAGTGGCCCATGCTTCTCAAGATATGTCTTAAGACTGCCTTGCTTGGCGTACTCGAGTACTATCTATACCTGCTTATTATCTTCCGAAATATCAAAACTGTAATATTTGACTATGTTGGGATGGTTGAGTTTCTTCAGCACCCCTATTTCTGCCTTCAAATTTGAAATCTGCCTGATTGCCTCTTCCTTGTTCTTGGCTGTTATCTCTACCACTTTGAGTGCATATTCTAAATTGTTGAGTTTGTTAATGCAGCGGTAGACGTTGCCGTATGATCCACTGCCTATGAGTTCTTTGCGTTCGTATATTTTATTAAGGCTAAGAACAGTTTGGATGGGATTTATCTCTGTTACCTTATTTTCAGTTACGCCACAACCCATTCTTTATTAATAAATTATAGTGTAATTATTCTTTCGATTGCAAACGTAGAAATACAAAACACGTAAACATAGAACATCGTTTTTGATTTTTAAACCCCACTTTTCGCTAATATTTTCCTTGAGTCTTTAACAGATGTAGTTTGCGACAAGTGACTGGAGAGTGCGCATTGGTGTGATTTAAGAAGCATGATTTTTAAGTTGATTCGAATCAATTATGCGATTAAGCACAAATAGTACTATTTGAGTTGTTGATTATTAAAAATGAAATACAAAAAGTTTGTTTTAAAGGACTTCCCCAACGACAACTTCCCACAAGACCTCTCCTGTTTCAACTTCGTAGAAGATGCAGAACTGGAACAAATAACACTCAAATAAGGCCAAGCACTCATCAGAGTTGTCTGGATTAGTTCAGATCCACTCCTTAGGACTTGGATTTCTGGAGCTAAGTCATATCTGGATCCTGTCAAAGCAGGTTCTCCCATTCCAGGATTTGGAGTTGGTAGGGTGGTCAAGTTGATAAAAAAGAAGGGAGTAAAGAATCCGCTTGAGGTAAATGACTGGTGCGTTGGTATGTTAGAGTGGTCGCAGTACATGAAGATAGATATTCCCTTAGTTCAAAAATTACCGTTCGATGTAGATTTAATCTTAGATAGAATGGCTAAGAGATGTACAAATTTTTGACTATCTATGGTCCCACAGGCTTCACTTCTTTCTGGTCCATCAAACGAGAAATCGTCCCCTTCCAAATATAAAATCCAAAAACCAAACTACCCAAAACACCCGAAGATCTTAACATTGTGATCTCTTCTGTAGCAGGTGGAATCGGTTTGACTGTAGCTTAGTACTTGTCCAAGTTGGGATATAAAAAAGTCTATGGCATTGCAGGTTCAGATGAGAAGTGCAAAGTAGCTTAGAAACTAGGATGCAAGGCTTGCATCAACTACAAAAACTTCTACAGTGGAGAAGAGATCAGAGCCAAAGATTTCGAGAAGGCTGTTAAAGAGATGATGGGGGGTTAAAATATTGACATTTATTATGAGAATGTGGGAGAGGATATGCTCTCATCGATGTTAAACCTGATGGCTAATCACTCCAAAGTCATCATGTGTGGCGCGACAGCCACTTACAACAACTGGGGCAAACAGCAAGGAATCAAGAACTACGAGAACATCATCAGTAGAAGGATTCAGATGAAAGGAATCCTCTACTTTAGCGAGGATTACAACGAAAGGATCAAGGTGTTTATGTAGATGGGCACACTTGAGATGCAAGGCAGCGATGTGGTTATCAAAGGTATCGAGAATTTGCCAACGACGTACCGTGACATGATCGCAGGTAAGTTTATAGGCAAGCCTGTGGTGCAACTGTGGTAGTAGGTGGATGTGTCTTTCGAGTGAGCTAGGTATGATGTATCGTTAATCCAATAAATAAACTAAGCAAAACTGAGAGATTATTTATAATTGAAAAGATAATTTAAAGCAACACTTTGACTTTTTGTGAATAAATAACTCAATTGCTAAATGTATGAAGCAATCGATCAGATCAATCATGGTCTCGAAGTTTTGGTCACTTCGTAATTGTTAAGAGCATCCCAGTGACTATCCCATGTCATGAAACCAGCCATAGGGTATTTGTTAGCATCCAGCCAACTTTTTAAAGCATTTATTACTGCAGGAGTGTAGTAGTAGGAAGCACCCGCTGCTGATTTTGAAGCTGGAATACCCATCACTATCTTCTATCCTGCAATGCCACTCCAGTTGGGAATAGGCTTAGATCCCCAAGGGGTCATTCCTTGAAGATTTCTCCAGTTGAGATACACATCCTTAAGATACTCGACGGAACCTGCAGGGAATTCGTACCAGTTGTTGTAAGCTTGAGGTTGATAGTAGTCGATGCATTTGTCCGCAATTTGTGAAATAGGCACAAAATAGTTTGTGTAACCAGCACCAGTATCCGGATCAGGCACTCCACCAGCTTGATACACACAAACACACTAAGGAGAAACCGTTATGATTTTTTTACCAGTACCGAGCGCATCAAGTTGGCTTCTCAGGGAGCAGAGCATGTTGGCTACAACTCGAGGAGCAGCACCATAGTACTCAATGTCGATATCTACTCCGTCCAAGTTGAATTTCTTCACGAAGCCAACAGCAGCATTGACAAAGTTTGTAACAGAAACATTTGAAGCAAAAACATTGGCCCAGTTACCATTCTGGCCACCGATTGAGATCAAGACTTTCTTATTAGATGTTTTCCACTATTGGTAAGGTTGTTTAGGGAAATTGGTTTCATCCATGATGAGGCCTCCATCGGGTAGGGTATTAGCGAATGCTAGAATGACATGGGTGGTTTTTGGATAGACATCATTCTTATTACTTTGTCCGCAAAAACTCTAGCCGAATCCACAATAATAGACTGAGAGGACGTTGGTTCCAGCGACAGATAAGTCATCTGTTGCCTTCTACTAGTTGAATTTGAAGGCAGAAGCGAGTATTAGGAGGGCTGCTAAGGTAAGAATTTTCATAGATTTATTATTATATTTAATGGCTACAAATCAATATAAGGATATCTTATTACAGACGGAGGAGAGCTTAGCAAATATAAATCATAAATTCAAATCGTTAAGGATTTTGGCTGCCTCTGCCTTCAGTTCTGCGAAGGTAGCTTTCTTGTGTTTGACTTTCTACTTGATGCGGTGAGACTCGTCTACCATCATATTATTCTTGAGCAGAGTATCCATTTCCTTCTTAATCATGTCCTTCTCAATCTATAGATCTTTTTACAGCTGCAGCTTTTATAACTTCTTTTTATTCTCCTCAAGAATTCTTTCAGTGTTGCTTATCTTCTGCAAAATCTATACTTTTTTCCTCTCCTACAGAGACTCACTCTCACTAAAGTAGCTATCCACATCTGAAGATCTATTGTTTTTGCCTTCTCTCTTATTCTCATACACAGCCATGTTGTTGCCGAAAAACTCTCTGTGGTCAATGTTGGCTGTTCTCAGTTAGTTTTAGCTAACCCTGTACACCTCATAGCTGTCTTCAGGAAGTGATCTTTTTGTGCCATTTGACTTGATACTATTGGTGATTCCTTTAGAGAAATCCTCAAGTTTATGCATGTAGATGTTGTATTTTTTGTCATAATTTTATTGCGAGGCAGGCAGACTGCCTTTCCGAGAAAAATCTTCTTTCAACATGTATGGGTATACTGAGCTATTGGAGAAAGGATTAAAAATTTCACTTTAAACACTCTGTTCTCTCTACATTTAGTATTCTCTAAAAAAATTAGCAGTCAGGTTATCGGCCTTTTGTCTAATGTTGCGAGCGCTCGATATTTCTATAGAGTCAGAAACAAAGTCCTCTGATTGGTTGATTTTGATACTGGGGACTTTGGGTTAAGGCTCAATACTCAAGCAGTACTCTTTGGCTATTTAAAATCCGCCCATCGATTTATTTTTGTGAGATTCGGTTGATTTTTTGGAAGAATCCAATGGAACTACACATTGCAAATCGATGCATTTCTAAAATTTGAGTTTTTTTTATTTCTTAACTTTAGCCTCAGTAAATAGCTCCCTTATAACTGGCTAAGCTGGCTAATCTTTTTATTTTTTAATCTCAAAAGGCTTCTGTTCCAACTTTCGTTATTAGCACAGCCTAAGCCCCTATGAACGGTTCTAGTTTCTTTATCTCTATAGGCCTGATCTTTTTAAGTTGAACTCTGGAGAATAATGTTATATTTTTTGAGTAAAAACATTCTACTAGGGCTTTGGATTCGAGTTGAAGAAAGAAATAAATGGAGGAATCTCTCTCTTTGGTGTTATTTTTTGAGCTTAACATCGGTTTTTACTGGATCTAAAATACACTGAGGCTAGTTCTTCGTGAGGTGACTGCAGTAATTGAGCTGTCTTAGTCTCCTTGTAGCTTTTATTGTTCTTGGGCGTTGCTAAGCTGTCAGTATAGCTGAAGTTGACCTTATTTTTTTCCACTTTCTGAAAGCTTTTGTTCAGCAGATCCACCTCTTTGACTGCACCATCCTTTTTCATAAACAAGGTTTGTTATGAAGCTGCAAACTGGCTGTTTTTTCCTATTTTTATGGACTCTTTGTACTCTCTGTCTGCAAAATTAATAGTGCTATTGACCATGTGGATCATAGATTAGCTGGTTGAATTATTGGTAGGGAAAGTATTGATGTGTTTGATATGTAAATGGTTAACTTTAATGTTTGGCTGAGTGGAAGCTTAATTTTTCTGTAGCTTGTTAACCTCAAAGCCATTGAGTTGGGAGGTTACTCTTTTCCTCTCTACTTTCCTTTCCGACGGCTATTTCTTGTGAGTTATAAATATAAACTAAAAGAAGTCTTTAAACCTCCTATGTTTGCTCATTTCGTTGAAATCAATTTTCGAACATAAATTATGTTACACTATTAGCTGGAAAAGTTAAAACAGATGGAAACACATTTACTCTTAGTTACATATCTGCTCACTGTGATTGATTCTCAGGTCTTCGTTTATCCAGACCTTAGGAGTCTTCTTCTGATCAACTTTCGATAGTCCTACGGAGTTCACCATGAAAATCATGCCTGGACTTACCCCGAAGTATCCATACTTTTCCACTAGACATCCTATCCCACTCATCACTGAACAACAATGGCAAAGATCGCTATCATTTCTATCAACTGCAAGGAGAGATGCAATTGTGCCTGAGGAATGCTCGGTATAGATTTTATAATTGTACTTTTTATTACTGCACATAACCAAACTTTGCTGCTCCTGATAGAAGTAAATGAGTTTTAGGACGTTGGAGTGGTTAATGGCTGCCCTTTTGATGAGGAGACTGTTGTAATAAGCGAGTTCTTCTTAGCTGTGGGCCTATAGTTCATAAGAATCGATGAGTTCCTAGGTGATGGTATTTTTGAAGGTGTGGGAGTTGACCTTCTGCCAATTTTTGGCGAGCAGATTGACCCTGTTATCAGCTGAATTACCCATTTCGTTTGTTTTTATTATAATATTAAATTATATTAATGATGATTATTCACTGGGAGACACTCTCGTTCTTCAGTTTTAGATCAACAAAAATTTACTATCTGCTAAGATACTGATTATTTTAATAGCAATCACTTTTGGAATATTATGACTAATTTGATAAGCACTTTTTACAATATCACTTTAAAACAGATTTTATAGCGCTTTAGTATTTTTTATCAGCACACATGCTCAACCCATGCCTCTCCTAGCAAACTCTACCTAAAAGAATAGTCGACTTTAAACTCAACAGCTGTAAACATACAACTATACAGAACATGAGATCTTTTACCTTGTTATCTGGGATTAACATGCCAAGTTGCAAGAGTGGGTCCAAGATACCTACCTTGTTGGGTGTGATAAACTAATCCAAGATTTTTTTACTCACATTGAAGAAGATGAAGAATTAGACCTTTACATATAAGATGGTAGCCCCCGAGGAAAGAAAAAACAATCAAATACTTACAGGTTTAAATGGAACATAGACTGTTCAAGACTATCCAAAATAATGAGTAACAAAGCTCTCCAGAAGAGAATAAAACTCAAAGGAGGGAGGAAGAGATAAAAAAAATACATCAATGACGACATCAGACTCCTCCTATCCAAAATAGATACTCTTGACAAATACATAGACTCATAACGGCCAAATTAACATAAACTCGACTACTTGTGTAAGTATTCAACTATTTAGTGAATTTAGTAGTCAATGTGTTCAAAAAAGGAGATATTCCCTACTTCACCGTCCGCACTCTCCCTCCAGAACGCAATCTGTCAATCTCCTTACAACACATGTAACTATATTTTCCTCAAACTCTAAAGGATTACTATCGAGGTCTTCTAAGGTTGCACACTCGCAAGATTATGTAAAATGGAGGATAGTAGATGTTTGGATAAGAATAATAAGAGAGTTCATAAGAGAATTCTGTTGATTCATATGGTTAAAACCAAATGAAAATGAGGAGTGGTTCTGATGATTCAGCATCAAAAGGTTTGTATGAGGAAATGAGTGATTGATTGTGATTTATACAGATTAATAATGTTAATTTAACTAATAATCTCCCTACTACTTCTACTACCCCGAGCCATCACTCAAAGCACATGTTACCTGGACTCTACTTTTGTTTTCAACTGTTCAGATGTTAGTAGTATCTGCCAGAATTACACCACCATCATTGCAGCACCAGACACGAACTATCAGTGCGTTGAACCTCTCGTACTATCTGCTTACAACTTGTCAATTTCTGGCAACTATTCAGCTTTGGACCTTTCAGGAAGTCTGATAAGTGTCTACAATGTGACTGCAGGAGCCGACATTAATATTGGCAGTAAATAGAGTTTAAGATAGCAAACGAAAGTTTTTCGATTTAAGGATAAGTTCAAATAGCAGGTTCTCTGATGATAAAAAATCTAAACTTCACAAACAGCTCCTCTTAGTTTGATGATATCTTTGTGAGCGATACTGTGGCAAATATAACACCTTCATACCTATCTGCCTCCAAACTGATAGTTCTCGGCTTTGAAAACATCACCATTCTTGAATCAAACATCAAACTCACCTTTCCACTTTGCCTGTACCAAAGTATCAACGTAAACTTGCTATCAAAAAAAATAACAGAATACGTATACAATATGGACGTGAAGGGAGTTAACAAACTCAACTTTTCACTTTTTCTATTCTCATTCAACCATCTCTCCATTTTGGACACATCGGTGGTGGCAGTCAGCATGATGGCTGTCTCAATTAGAAACATAAAAATTGAGAGATCTAATTTGAATGCTACTGCGCAGTCTTGCAAGACTAATTCAGGAATCGGTAGAGGCACTACTATCCAGTACCAGAATTCCTAATGCACATCAGGCAGTTCTAGTTGTGGCTATGGAACTTTGTCCAATCCAACTAAATGCAGCAATATCGTTCAATACTTCTTATTTTTGAGTCATTCCTTTCCCTACATGAGTAAATGTGCTAAGCTGTCAACAGGTTCAGGTGGCTACGGATATTCCCCCATCAAGACGAACAATGGAGCAGGTGGAGGAATCATTTTGATTTTAGCTTACCAAAAAGCTAGGATCGATGAATCCACAATTTAAGCTTCCGGAGGAGATGTATACTTTGAAGATTCTTTAAGTGCAGGAAGTGGAGGCACGATTTTTATTACATCTAAGACTTTACTTTGCATCAATATCAGTATAGTAAAAGCAATGGGAGGAAACAGCTATAACAACAATGGTTCGGGAGGAGGCGGAGTAATCAAAGTCTCATATTAGGAAATGCCTGCCAACAATCTCATCATTAATATAAGTCAAGGAATCCAAAATGGTGAGAAGGGCTCTCTGAGCAATTCTACAGGTATATTTTATGGTCCAGTTTGTAATCCCGGCACTTATGTTTCTTATCTTTCGTGTTTGAACTGCAATCGAATTTTCTATAGTAGTTTAGGAAGTCCCGTGTGCAGGCGGTGTCCATAAATAGATGGATTATAATACAACCAGTCAAGCAGCCGATCTACATTCTTGAAGCAATGTTACGAGCAAAAGGTGGCTGAACGGATAACAAGTTGGATAATCCCAGGAGACATTAGTTTATTAACAATTTCGCTCTATCTCGCTTTTCTGATTATCTTTACAATTATTGGAGCTATCCTCAAGAACAAGATTAAAAAGGAAAAACTCAGTTCTAATTAAGACTTCAAGATTTAAGACGTCAGAAAGGATATTTAAAAAGCCAAAATTCTCGCTTTGGAACTGCGCAAGTCTAAACAAATCAAGTCTCACGAACTTATGTATCATGTACATCGTATCAGCTGCTTTGGAAACAATAACGAAGATTCTCCCTGGATCTTACCTTAAATGGTACCTGATGATGTCAAAAAGTATGTTCATTGTCAAGTTTTCCGCAATTTCGCAGAGAGCTTCAACCAAGAGGCCAAGTGGACAAAAGCAGAATATTGGATCACCAAACTTTCTCTATTAGTTTATCCTCTTTATTGGTATTACCTAGATTTGGTAAAGAAAAGGAAATTTAAAGCTTTGCTGACGAAGTTGGAACATGCTAAAGATTATAACTTACTCAAAAATCATGGCTATGAAGACAGAAGCATTATCACAATCAAATTTTCCAAAAACAAAGACTACACTAACTGTTATCTTGACTTCTTCGTCTATGAAAGGGCAGATATCCGTTACTTCAATCTTTCCTCACCTTTCCTTTTGTACCTCTCTGGATAGGGTAATTTTCTCAGACCTTTTTATTTATAGTAAGGAGATGTATTCTTCAGAATGATGTTTTTTGTTATTAACCGTAACATCACCAAAATGAACTAAAATGTAGACTAGAAGAGTCAGCTCTTTAACAACATGGTCAGTCAGAAAAAGAGGCAAAAAAATTCACAAGAGTTGAACAAGTTTTTAAGAAAGCTAAACACTTTAGCCTGCACTTTGGATCTTTCTGGGCCAACTCGTACCATAGTAGAAGTCCTTTGGAAACTAGTCTAATTTATTGATAGTTGGAATCGTGAGTTTTTCAATAAAATGACAGTACATGTTGATCTTCTATTGATGATTTCTCGTCTCTTTAGAGACAACCATGTCGGAAACAATGTCCAAGTTTTAACTAATAAAAACAAGTAAGTTTTCGAAGCAAACATCCTAAAGAAACTTTAATAGTACAATCGTTTTTAATACACAATCAAAATCACTCTGTTTGTCTATAATCCATAGCAAGAAATCCCCAAGGAAGATGAGGCGTAGATTTATGTTAAAGAAAATCTTCATTCCAGTGAAGAAGATGACTAATCTCTAAGGCATAGTCTCATCGATCGCAGAAGCGTTGCTTACGAGGAAGGAGCTCGCAGTGTGAAGTGGTGGATGCAAGCTGGAGCTCTGATTTCTCGGATAAGATACTACATGCTTTCTCATCAAACTCCTCGTTTTGACGAATACACAATTAAGTTCCTGCAAAGTTTGTTCATCCTCATGCAGACTATGTTGGTCTTCATCTGGTCTATCAAATTGTAGGTTCCGTATGTGTTCATTAACTTGATTTGTCCATTCATAGGTATCATATGGTTTGTTTCTGACTCGTATGGTTTTGGTAAGTTATACTTGATTTTTAACGTGATGGCACTCCTCGATGAATTGATCGCTCTCTTCGTCTTTACTCTGGTTGAAGTTGAATTATCACCAGATACCTAGATTTACATCCACAACATCGAGTGTTCAACAGTTAATGCAGTGATAATAGTGATTATGATGGCAATTGGCAAGAGAGCGATAACTCTTAGTAAGAAGTTGAGTCTCAAAAAAGAAGAGGAGTTGCAGATTAAAAAGGAATGATCTTTAATCTGGCTATTATTTTATACAAACTATCGATTTTAGCTTTTACCTTTTTTTTGGCGTTGAACTTATAATTACTCATTACAATAGGATGTAATAAGAAACATAGTATCAAGATCAATAACCGTAAACCTCCCTGCCAACTACCTAAACATAATAATACACCACACACATCAGTGAACTCATCTCAGAACCAGCTGCAAACAACGTCTACGCGTAGGCAGCTTAGTACATTCTCAGCTCACTCTACCAACTCTCATCTTACCTGTTCACAAAAAAAGTAGCAGAAAATAATGGCCAAAGTCAGTACTAGATGAATGAAAACTAGTTGAGTTTTAACTCGTATCTCCAGCTGATGCAGTAGGATTTAGACAAATTTTAAAAAATCAGAACTTTGAAGAAAAGTGATATCAGTTTGTAAAAGTTGAGTATGGAGTCTTAACTGGTGAAGTGCTACTAGAAAGTGGAGGGGATATACTTTTAAGATAACTTTGTTTTGGATTTATCTTATTTTGAGTACTTCTATGTCGAGCTCAAAAACAGGCAGAAAAAAGGCAAAAACAACACCGTTAATACACAAATATAGAAACTTTGCGAATCTTTAGATTTAGTATAAATCAACCTATTCTCACAAATACATTGCAAATTCTAGGAGTACTTCAAAGTTGTAGCCAATTTCGAATATCTCAAAGAAAGCGTTTCATTTCATCTCGAAAAACTCAAAACCAGTCGCAAGGCTATCAATAAAGTCAAATCTAACTTTATAGACAAATCTGTGATTCTGCGTAAAAAGATAATACAACGCCAAAATATAGAAAAAACACTGAAGCTCATCAAACAGATCAAGTCCATTAAAAAATTGCCACAAGTACTTTAAAGCATCTTGGCTTCCTCTCTCCCCTACGAGTCTCTCTCACTTCTCCAAGATACTAAAAGTACAATTGAGTCCTTAAAACAACTGAAATGCCTCAAAAACACTTCCTAGTCAGTCAAAAATATGGAGAATTTGGTTCAAAATGATCTCACAAAAAGATATGCTAAAGAGCTCTACATTTACCTATAGGAGTGTCACAATAGAGACTCCAACAATCTGAAAGAGCTCTGGAAAAAGATAGAAGTCAACACATGTCTCGACAAAGACAGTAGTTTTGTATTAGATCAACTTAACTCTAGTACAAACTCAAGTCTTTCTAACAATCCGCAACTTTCAGAAGAAATCGAACTCATGGACACAGGTAGTTAGTTTGCAATAACTCAATCTTCGATGGTGCCACGGCATTAAGGCAGATAGTATGAGATAGCTATGATTTTACTGCAAAGTTACAAATATGTTTCGTTTTCTCCTGAAGTCACGAAGATAAAAGTGTGTAATGCGCTAAGAATGTTCTCAAAGCGATTTTAGAAAGAACTTTTGATTTATCTAAATTAGGTCGTAACGAATGAGATCCAAAATATCAAAGAAAAAGACAAATAAGTTTAGGTTTAACAGGAAGTCAATAAAGAAGAGAAGAATCTGTAGGTTTTAGAAAAGAAGCAAAGCGAGGAAAATGAAAGTAACTTAACGAATGTAGTCGAAAAAGTTTCCGTCTAGTTCTATATCAAACATTTGGGGATTCTCAACTAAATTTTCAAAGAAACCATCAATAGGTTTATGGGATATCTACTGACTCTCGTTACCTAGTATGAGTAAGAGTACAACAATTAATCCAACTCGCTCTCCGAACACGAAAAATAAAAAATAAAGTAGAACCATCAGAAGTTTAGAGACATTTTTCAGTAGTAATGCTCTCTATTGCCAAGCATTTTCAAGATAATCTAATAAAAAATAAAGTACCTTCTCACCCTCAAAAATATCAGCAATATTGACTGCCTGCAGTTTTACAGATGGATTACTACCCTCAGATATTGGCAGAAATTTCTGGACCATCTTATATAATTCCATCCTCTTTTAAGTCATGAAGCGCATGGACCAGCAGAAAAACCAGTTGGAGACTTGATATCAATTGTGACTTAAAACATCAAGAAATCAATACAAGTCATGGGTTTACAGAGTCTATTATTTGAACTTACGGTTGACTACATTAATGTTTATCACAATGTAACTTCTCATACATTTAGAACACTGTAACAAACTAAATTATAAATACTTTACAAGAAGATACTTGGCAGTCTACTTAGATACCTACTGAGTTTGGTGACATTTTGCAGGTCATTTTTAACCCAGACGGACACGCACTCAACTCCTCAGTCACTATCCTAGATTCCTCAACGAATTCTAGCAAGGGTATCTTGAATATGTCACGTGAAAAATAAATGAGTCGAGGATAGGAAAGTTCATCAATAAGGGGAGCCAAAATCAAGATAAAACTGCTCAAAAACAACATCTTGATTGGAGGAGTTAGATATAAAGTCAATCTTTCTTTTTTGATTCTCTGCTAGTCAATCGGATAATATATGAAGGTTGCCAGAATTTTATCGAATGTCCTCTAGAAGAAATAAAATCAAATTTATAACAAAATAACGGCTTTTGTCTACCAAAAGATTTATAACCTCATAGAAGTGTATTGTCAGAAAAGTAAAGAACTAATCATCGACACCAAAGCTCTTTCATATGGAAAAATCAAAGGTAAGACTATCAACGCTAAACATATTTGCCTTTTGAGCAATTGCCTCTCAGTTGTGCAAAGAATAACATAAGATATGTTTGATAACGACAAATTGTAGGCACTACAGTTGAGCTAGTCTAGAAAAAACGCAATAGTTTTGCTTTAAAGCACAAGAGGCCAACTTATCAACAAACTCACTTCGATTTTATACAACAAAACTGAAAAGTAAATCAAAGATTTTTTGGAACAAGACAAACTCAATCCTCAACAAAGTCAGGCATCCAACAAGACAAGCAATATCATCATCTCTTCCTTCCTTCAGATGGTAGAAATCACAGACGAATACCTTTAAGTTTAGGGTGTAAGACAAGTCCTAAAATCATCTTTCCAAGCACTGACCCAAAAGTACCTGACTCACTTGCTGCTGAAGGGAGACAGACAACGAGCTGAGGTAGAAGTGCTGATCGAGCGTCTGAAGTTTTTGCGAAAGTACTTCCCCACTTAATATTAAACTTTGCTAAAATAAATCCCATCTTGATTTTATTAAAAAGTTAATTGTTAAAAGTTGACTATTCTGCAGTAATAGAGATACAAAATAAATTATCAGCATTCCAAAACTTCATGGTTTATTGCAACCTTCACGCGCATACCATGTTCAATGCGGATCTACTCCCCTCCCCAACATCTATAAATACTCTCTCCAATTTGCAACTCTATCATCTCACTCTCAATTTTCAAGACCACTGCTCCAGAGACAGATCCAAGTCTCCTACTTCTATTAGCACCTTCAAAGAGTACGATTTCGATTTTTCTATCACCAGGTTTTCCTCCTGAACCTTAGATTTTTTTGCCATGAAACCTATCTATGTTGGTTATAAGTAAGCTGGTGATATCTTTATCTGATTTTACTGCCTTACTTGCCTCAACTTCTGATTCTTCAGAACCATCGTATTAGCGTAGGTGTTTGAGTATTTCGAACTAATGTCCCTTGTCATCCACATAGTTTATGTTGACTACTCCGGTTGAAGTGCGCATATTAGAGGATCCCAAACAACAAAAGTTTTTAAATCTCTCCCAACCATATATTAAGCTGTTAGTAGTTCTTTTATCTGGAGTCTTCTGTTTGAGGAGATAGTTTTTGGAAAGGCGCACGTGATAGCCTAGACTGAAGTGTGACAAAAACAACTGTTAAAACTCCACGCCTGACTCTATAGTTTAGAAATTTTAACCAACCAACTTTTATAAACGGCCACTCTTAATAAAAAAACTGCTACCTTTTTCCATCTAATTCTGGCTCTCCATACATCTACTTTCTACTGAGCAGACTGGATCCATTTTTTTGACAGATTTTATAGATTACTCAAAGACATCTCCGAAAAGGCACTCACCTCCGCATTATTCCATCCTACCTCAACATCAAAGTACCACTAAAAATGGAGAAGTCTGAAATGGGATGAGCGTGTATGAGAATAATCGGTATGGTGTTCAGGTCAATGTGCAGACGCAAAGCCATTAAGACAAGGTCTAACAGGGTTTCCTCTGAACAATAAGCTACTATTTTGGTTTTGCCTGCAGTTATTACAGATTGGTACTCTCTGGTCTCGCCATTTTTAAATCTAGCAAACCCTGATTTTTTTCCTTTTAGGACTAGAGATTGTAGAACATGAGCTGAGCCTGTTTGCGTGCGTCGCCTTTGACTTCTGTGTTATTGATCGATTTGTCATCTTTGAGTTTGAATGATAATTTCTTGATCTAAATGACCATACTTGTAATGAATGGAAAGAAGTGAGTTGGTGGTAGTTTTTATAAAAGATAAAGAAAGTAAATGTTTTGAGGTGGGCTAGTTTGTTCGTATCCTGCCTGTCAGTGGTAGCCTACTCTGTCAGTTCCTTGAGAATAGACATGCTGAGACAAAAAAATAAAATAATAAATAAAGTACATTCGTATAATACCCACCTTTATCACACTCACTCACTCCCTCCAAACTCTCTATCTAGCATACAATCCCTCAGCTTATCCCACTCTTGTTATTATGATTGTAACTCAACTCATTTATTCTTCAATAACTAACGATCACTTGCATAGGTAAATATATGATTTGTAATCAATAATAGCTAAATCCTTTTGAAGACTAATAACC
>Ga0194117_10003764_pt1 | contig 14975 bp, 13 predicted proteins | sample TA2MahsurfametaG_FD_160579 | JGI IMG/M metagenome (GOLD analysis project Ga0194117, IMG submission 160579) | Freshwater microbial communities from Lake Tanganyika, Tanzania - TA2015009 Mahale N1 surface | ecosystem: Environmental > Aquatic > Freshwater > Lake | place: Tanzania: Lake Tanganyika...
ACTAACTCTGTACTCTTTTAAAGTTCAATTTTTTGATATTTATTCAATAATCTTCTATTGAAATTTAACTAATCAAAATTATTTAACTAGAGAATAATGCTAAACATAAATTCATTCATACAAATCATTCGGGGGTAACATCATAGATAAACGTCTAAATAAACATCGAAGTACAAGTTTGTTGATGACGGATTTGTAGAACTATATATCCTTTTTGATCTTCTGCTTGATCAGCTTCAAGTATTCAGTTCTGAGCACAATGTCGTGGTATTCAGACTCCATACGTGATACTCTATGCTTGTTTATTATACAAATACATTTAGGACTTTTTAGAGCTAGTTGGTATTCATCACAAAACTTATATTATAAGACCGCACTCAATAGTTCATGTTTTTAAATCATCATATTATTTATATATAACTGCGATGAGCAAACAAGATTCCGTATTTCTGACCCAAGGTCTAGCTTCATCTCAAATTCGGAGGCAAGCAGTACAATCATTCGTAAATGAAACCCAAAACAGCTAGATAACCTAGATAACATCAAAATCTTAGTAGTTATTTTCAGCAGTTCAAGAATTAAGACCGCATGATGGCGTTATTCAATATCGTCAGATGAAAAGACAGATGAAGCAAGCTCGCATAATGGCTGAATCGTAGCTATCAAAAATAGAGAAATGCACTTTTATTGATATAGAATTCGCAAGGAAATGTATCATAAACGAGCCTCTGCCTGATTTTGATGGAATACTAAAAATGATGTAAAACGAAGAATAAGATTCAAAAAATCTTTTAGAGTAATTTATCTGTCTATAATAAAGAATAAGCCGAATTGAAGATGAAATCGGATGATATGATTCAATAGTTTTATTATTTATTGTCATTTAATTTGTATTTGTCATATAATATTGCGCGGAATGTGGAATCCCTCCTTTACTACCACAGAATTGGAGTTCTTTGCCAGTATCAAGACTTACGTCACCATTCTTCCCAATTTCACAGACAAATAGATCTATCTTATGGGTGTATGTTTCAGTTTATTCAGGGAAAAGTTGGACCCTTCAAAGCCAACCAAAATACTTCAGTTCCTTTATGGCTGGCCATGCATCTCAAAAATAATAACAAATGCGACATTGTCTAGCCATTTTGGTTCAGTTAGTAGTCGTTAAATCGTCTCATCTAAAATGAAAAGAGTAATAAACAAGAACTGAGCAACATACAGTCTGACTATTTTTTTGAAATCAGCTACATTTTTCTAAGCAAAGCTCCTCAGAACGTCACCAAAATCAGTTTAGTAAGAGGTCTTATTGAAGGACTTGAGAACATTCGACGATAAAAGATTAGAAAGCTGTTTGAATAGAATCGAGGAAGCATTCGTTTGAAAAACTTAACAACTTATGAAGCGAATCGTTTGAGAGAACCTTTGTCAAAGTTGGCAGTGATGGTGGACAGATTGAAAAAAACAGAGCTTTAGAGAAATAAAAAATAATGATGATTCTTTTGTAATTGATATTTAATCATGATGAAAATATTGTTTAGACCAGTCTTTCGTTTTAGTAAATTCAAAATCGAAGACTATTCTTATGAAGACTATCAAACTATGTGTGGACTTATCAGAGAGAAATTTCAACTGCATAATGATCAGGTACAGACAACTGAACTTGTCAAACTTATTGATGATTCAGGAAGAGTTATAGGAATGTATACTGCCTCTGAGGCAAGAAAAAAAGCAAACGCAATGAACTTAGATATGATTTTGGTTAACAAAACCATTACTCCAATTATCTGTAAAGCAATAGATTTTAGAAAAAGAGTATTGACTAAATTTTATGAAGATATCGTGGTTATAGCCCATGAGAGAGGTAAAAATGCGATAATTTAGAGCAATCAAGAGCAGTTTCAACCAAAAATATAAAAGTATCTCCTAATCTCGGGAAAAATGATATGATAGTGAAAGTTAAACAAATCACAGAACTCTCTGCAAAACATGCAAAAGTTAGAGTGTTTATGAATATCAAACAAAGCCAGAGAGATGAAAGTTTATCGAAACTATAAGAACTTAAATCACTTCTCATGAATAAATGCTATATATAAGAAGAACTATCAAACCGTAGATTTGAGGATTAAGAAACATAATCTGAAAAAGCATAGAGTCAAGCCGAAACCTTCAGTTTTGTAATCAAAGCAAGGTAGTTTGATGTAGTGAAAAAATCTGTTGTAGAAATCAAAGAAAATCCAGATGAAGCTGTTAAAAAGTTTTTGGCTAAGTATTACAATCAAGATGATGGAGAAATGATGGATCTTAAAAGTGCAGGTCTTTTCGCAACAGAAACAGGAATGATCTAAACTTAACAAGCTCCAAAGATCATTCAACCAACCTTTAAAAAATAGAAGACATCTTATGAATTGGATATGTAAAGATAAGCAGCAGCAAGAATCCTCAACAGAAGATTAAAAGTTTTACTTGCCTTCACTATTTGATATATGACTTCAAATCTTTAAATTGATTGTTAAATACATGTTATAAACATCAAATTTACATAAATCACAGCTATCTTATCTTTCCATTTTAGAATAGAATTGGTAAAGTTTTTCCAGTACTTTCTAAAACATATTTTCGGAGGTTTTCATCTAAGGAGAGATTGTAAATAGTTGTTTCAACTTATCTGGATATTTCCTTTGCTTTTTAGATAAAAGATTGAGTTGCTTTGTCTTCAAAGCTAAAACCATTCGTAAATACTATTTTTGGGTAGCCTTTAATTAAGCACTCAAATTTCTATTCAACTTTTTTAGCCAAACTATTTTTAGGGAACAATTGTAAAAATTATCCTTTCGCTACAAGATCTTTACATACATCAAGTCCACCAATTAATTTTCCCTGACTATATACTTGAGGATATGTAGGCCAACCAGCATAATGACGAAGCCAATATCTCATATACTCATCTGCCAAAATGTCATAATAAGTGAACTCTATATTTTGAGATCTCAACATATTGAGTAAGGTTTAAGTAAATCCACATTTAGGATTTTAAGCTGTTCCTTTAATGAAAATAATAACTGGAGATTCATTCAAAATACTTTTTATTTTAGGATGCCAAATTTGTTTTTGCTGTTCGAAATTAATTCTAAATGATTCAGACTCTTCAGCTAGTGAATCAAATATGATACCAACATCATCAGTCTAAAATTTTTTCAATATTTTTTTGTCAGTTTGAGTAAAAAGTACAGTGGGAGTGTATTCAACTGAGTACTTTTTACATATTTCAGGGCATTTCTCAGCTGAAATAGTAAAATATTTGACGTTATCAAACTGTCCAAATAAAGGAATTGTTGAAATAAGATTGTTTTTAAATTGAACGGAGGGCTGATTCCAATCCGCATAGAAGATAAACACTAAAAGAGAGTTGAAGTTGTTGAAGAGTGTTCGTGTGAGTACTCTATCTGATTCGAATTCCTGAACCTAACTCATGTAAGATATTATTACAATTTTAAAATATCAAGAAAATGCAAAATCATTCATTTCATTTCCACAGACTTTCTTAAAGAGTTTAGTAACCAAACTAAAGGAGCCTTTATCAAAATATTGTTACCTTCAAAATAGTGATCAGAACTGAACAAAATATCGCAAAACCATGAGCTCCTTTTAAACCATTCCACACTGAATTTTTTTACTAAGTAGCCATCCAACTTGAAGTCACGAAAAGATAAAATATGAGGTCCATTATGAATAAAAGTATTATGAGGTAGAAGATCTATCTTATATGAAAAATACGATTGTCAAAGAGACTGAATCTTTACGACTGACAATGTAGAAATATGCGAAGATGATGAAGACGAAATTATATTCACTTTTGATTAGACAGCCCCAAGCAGAGATGTGCTGTGTCTTTTGATAAGTACCAAGATGGCAAGCATAAGCATTTAGATTCGATGTGCAGTCTTAGCATCAGTTGAAATTTAACTGACCCCTTCCATTCTAACTAACGATTAAATATATATTAATTAATTAAAAATAGATCAATTATGGCCACCAAAGCCCCTCAAGTCACCAAAGCTGCCAAGACTGCCAAAGCCGCCAAAAAGGGAGTCCAAAGAAGAAAATATAAAGTCAGAAGCTCACTTCGTTTCTATAAACCCCACACTCTTAGACTTGCCTCCAAACCCAAGTACGATCGCACAAGAGCTGCACTCAAATTAGCACCTAAGTTCGATAAATACTCCGTACTTGTTCAACCTTTGAACACCTAAAAAGCCAACAAATCAATGACTGAAAGAAACACTTTAACTTTCTTAGTCCACAAATTGTCAAACAAGGTCCAAATCAGAAGAGCCTTCAAAGACATCTTCAACGTTGTTCCCCGTTCAGTTAACACTTTAGTGCGCCCTGATGGTAAAAAGAAAGCTTTCATCAGACTCAGACCCGAAGATGAAGCTGTCTCAATTGCCTCAAAAATCGGAATCATCTGATCCTACGATATTTAAAATTATCAATAATCTTCTCTAAAACTAAGAATTAAGTCTCAATCTAGAGATAAGATGGATTTGAATATATTATTTAATCAATAAAATGTTGTTTTCAAGGCTAAGACAGCTAGCAACACTCACTCCCAGTAAAACATAATTCATTTAGAAACTTCTTTTAACTTTGGTTTAATCAAAGACTACAACGAAAGAGCCAGCAAGAAACTAAATGGTACTCACTCCATCCCTGACAAACCACATTTCTTTGTTACACCCACTCGTCCCGGCAATTTCGGAGACCACATCGATTTCAAATCAACTCTAGATAATTGGTTCGACGAGAATAGAGTCCACAACTAACATGAAACTGACATTCGTAGAACCCAGATCTACATGTTAAGCGCATTGTATTTTGCTGGTATTGCCAACCTTGGCAGACTCTACGCTGTTGCTATCATCGGAAGACTCAATGGATGGACCAGATATGATAGAAATACCTATCTTGAAGTAGATATCTCAGAAATCCCACCAGGAGAGGTCATGCAAATCGTATGGAACGGAACTCCTGTTTTCATTAGAAGATTGACAGCACAAGAAGTTAACCAAGAAGATAATGAGTATCCCAAAGCTACTCTTTTGGATCCTATTAGTGAAGTTTGCCTTGCTCCCGCAGGAAATACTCAAGTTTTAGTGTGCTCAGCAGTCTGTACTCATTTGGGATGTGTCCCTATCCCCTATTTGGGAGCTTACAACGGATGGGTCTGTATCTGCCATGGATCAGTTTACGACAAGTATGGAAGAGTACGTCAAGGTCCAGCTTTGCTAAACTTACCATATATTAATAACTCTTTGTACGAGAATGGAACCTTACTTTGTATCGAAGAGATGAAATTCCCAAGATAACCTTCAACTCGTTTCTGGGCATGATCAGTATAACGAATATATCTATTTGTAAAATTTTTTTTATACTTTTCTCTGAAATATAGATCAAGATAACGGATGATTAAGAAGAATAAAAATTCGGAAATATTATTAAGTTAGATGAAATCATTAGAGACTTCTTGCGAAAGAGTTGTTTAATTTCTCGGATTTATAGTCAAAAGTTATAGAATTATAAGTTTTTAGTTTTTCGATTTTGATTTAAAGTTATGACATTACCTCTAACATCCCACTTGAATTCTTTTCTAAATTGTCGAGTTATTGCATTAAAAAACCTATACATTCATTCTTAAAAATCATCTGATTCTCCATCACTTGGATTGCTCTTTGGCTTCCTTGTAATTCAACCACTTGCTACTGAAGTTTTTTCAGCTATTTACAGTATTTCTATTTGATTTATTCTATCTAATTGACTTTTTTTGCACATTATAGACAAGATAAAGAAGGTACAAAGGTTAAACTTTAGTAATTATTGGCATATTATTGCCTACGAGATTGTTTGGCAAGTGTTAGAGTGTTGATGTCATAGTTGTCGCATTTGCTTTAACCAACCACAAGAATACTTTAGGATTCCTTCTTTTACTTGTATTGAGAGATTAAATTATTTAACTAATTTATCTTTGCTTTTTAATCTTCCGATTACAAAACTAGCTTCTAATTCTCTTTTTTTAAGGCAGAGTTCTATATTTTTAGTTGTTAGTTGTCTTTTTTTATCATCTCATTATTGTACAGAGTATTTTTAATGCTAATCATTTCCTTCTTGAGATTTTACATATCAAGAAGTTGTTCATTGAGTCGACGCTACAATATCTAGTTTTTAACTTTGAGTTATTCAGCTTCTTTGCGATGATGGTTTGCCAAATCTAGGCAAATTTTTAAAGTATTTTCTTGTGCATTATTCGAAGATTAGTTTTCTTTTCCTGCCTTTCTTTGAGTCTGCTGGTTCTCTTTGTTTTTAATTTTCGGTTGCAAATTTTGAATTTATAAACTTTTATTATTTTTCCTTTGTTAGATCCTAGGCGTTAGCCTCTATCTTTTCATTTAATATCCGTTTATAATCTATTAACACCTTACAAATTTTCGTTTAATGTATCAAAACATAAACATTTTGAATAAAATTCATATAACTAATCAATTTTAGATCCGATAATCCTTCATTTTTTTGTACCTTTCTTTTTAACATTCAAAGGTGTTTCTAAAGGCTATCTTGCAGAAAGAATTTTATGACATTCAGCTGCCCAGCTTTGAGAGTTTTAAAACATTTGCAAATTCTACTACACTAAATTTTCATACTGTTCAGATTCTAAAAGTTTTCTCAAAATTTATTCAGGTTTTACTTTTAGCTAAGGATGATTTGTAGAAGCCTATCTTATAAAATCTTCAATATTTTCTTAAGTAAGAAAGATAACAGAAGATTGCAATTCGGCAAACATTCCTTTTTATTTCATAAGAGTCAGAAGGCATTGAGCCATAATTGCAAATGATGGTTTCGTTAATTATTTCAAATTTTTACAATCTTCAGTTTTCATGATTCTATAAACTTACAAGAAGTCTAGTTCTTCCTATTGTTGAAAATAACCAAGAAATGTGTCCAAGTATTATGTGTAAATCATATAAAGATAAATGGCTTGTTGTATTTGTTTCGATGGCAATAATTTGTACATTTGAGTAGTAGAATCTTAATTTGGAAGAAGCAAAGCAGCTGCTTTTTGTATAAACTATTTGGGAAAATCACTACAAAGTAGCCTTGATAGTTGATAATAGTCTAAAGCATTCCTTTGTACGGATTAGATCTCAAAGATTTTCATGAAGTTATATAAAAAGCATAGTTTACATAAAACAGATTTACTAAATGAGCCATAAGATTTCAAAAGTACATGCTCTCCTTTATTGCATTGTTGTAAGAACTCGGTTATTACTTGATTGTTATTGACACCATTCTAACTTAATACATTTTTACCTTACGTAACATTATCTTGGTGGCCTCACTTAACATCTAATAAAGATGGGAAGCTTAGACATAATCATGAGGACTGCCTAAATTTCGTGAAAGACATGGTTTTCCGACGTAAATGGCGTTGGATTGGGAATTGAACATTCAAAATTAAACTTCTTTTTATTTATTAAAATAAGAGGCTATGTTTCTTCCTCTAAAAATATCTTAAAATTTAGGTGAATTAAAAGATGTAGATCAAAAATTGTTGATGAAATAATAAAACCTTAATAAAAATCAAATGCGGATAGCTTCGATTTGTTATTTTAAGCATTGAAATTATTATAAGCTCATGTTAGATCTTCCAAAATCTTATTCGAGTTAGCTTCTATTTTTGAACTCCTTCTTGATAGCTATTGATCTACTCTGCTCGGTTGTTGCAGTTACTTCCCCTAAGTACTTGAAGTATATCATCAGATAGTCTAAAACTTTAGTTGTCCACTTGTTATCACTTATGTAATTTAAGCCTATTAATTCGTATCTTTTCAAAAGTCTCTTCATAACTTCCAAGAGATAGTTTCTTAAGTTATTGACACACGCCAAAGATAGATGTTTATCATAAGTTAAATCATCGAATTTGCTATTTATATGCCGTATTGTGATGATGCTCCTTCTTTTAATTTAAGAGGTAACTAACTATTGAGCTTTGTTTTGTAGAATTGTAGATTGATCACTTATTTATGTGAATGCTTAGTTGAGCAAGTATTCTTACCATTTTTTTAGGCAAAGATAGTTTACTTTTGTATGTTGTATTCTTCTAACTATGTAGCCAAGATGCTTATTCAAAAGACACATAAAGAGTTCTTTTTCTTCAGCTTCCTCAAATAGTAAAAAGTTATTGTTTTTAATAAGTATAAAGATGACAGTTGCGTAATACATTTCTCTTTCTAAAACTGCAGCATTTCCTTTAAACAGTTCTTCAATGGATACTGATATCTTTCTTTACATTTTGATAACTGACGTGTTGTTACTTGCTTTACTGGTTTTCGATCCACAAGTACTAGGATGATCTTCTTTAAAGTTAGACATATTGGCTATGACTTTTCTAAATAAATGGTTTTTAAGTTTATTTTTTTATCCCAGTGGCTGCATCTATTCAATTTACTCTTTTGGAGTTTCTTTCCAGAAGCTAAAATTTTAAAACTACTATTGAGTCATTCTTTTCCTTTCGTTACTTTCACAACATTTTTTTATAAACATTACCAAGTTATTGTTTTTGATTGTTTATAAGACTTCTTACTTTAACTTTGTTTCTTTGATGAGTTGAAGTAAAATTTTCTCATTTTTGTGCTGCCAAGGGGTCGCTCCGAAAAGCATTTCGTAACATAAAACACCCAATGAAAAGATGTCTGTTTTTGCAGAATAAAAAGTTCTCTAGAGAGCTTCAGGAGCCATATAAGCAGGAGTACCAACATTGATCTCTCCGACTAGATTTTTCTTCCCCATTACTGAAAAACCGAAATCACAAATTTTCCAGTTGGGACCCGATTTAAGTATATTGGGAGGTTTAAGATCTCTATGCAAAACTTTCTGTTTTAGCAAGTATTTATATCCTGCTATGATCTGCTCCATAATTCCGATAGCTGTACTTTACGTAAGTTTTTAATGTTTTTTAATAAAACTATCCAAAGTCCCATGGGGGCAGTACTCAAGTACGAAGTAGTAAAAATTGTTCTTTTCGATAATATCATAGCATTTGATGATATTGGGATGATCGAGTTGCTTATGTATGTACATTTACTGTTTTAACAGTTAAATGTTCTATTTAGTTTTACTCAACTTACGTTTATCAATCACTTTTATGGCGAAATGATTCTTCAAATCTTCAACTTTACGTCCCAGAAATACTTTACTCGTAAAGCCTTCACCTAATATATTTTATTAATCATATTAGTACTGTTCTATTCTGACTTTTCCCTTATTAAGACGGGGTGTTGTGGGTTGCTGAGTAAAATTTGTAATATTCTTGGAGCTGAATTGAGGATTTGAGCCATTATATCTTCGCTTGATATTTAGATCTTTGGAGAAGTCCATTGACTGATAAAGCTATGATTAAATTATATTTGAGGCCGAATAAAGTTATATACCTTGCAAGTATCAAAATATTATCGTTTTTGACTGACAGTTGACAAATATTAATTCTTTTTGTTTTCTATAAATCAAATTTTATATGTATCAATTTTATTTTCAAGCAACACATTATATTCATTCGAGAATATAAAATCAAGAGTTACAATATTAAACAGCCCTTTTTTATGAGTTGCTTGGACTAAGATAGAACTTCTATTAATTGTTCGACTATTTATCATTTTTTATCTACAATTTTAGGATATAACTGAATCTTTTGGATGAAGTTTAGAGACCTCTTTGATACTCCACTTCCAATTTGTAATGATTAGCAAGTACATATCCTATAAATGATAAAACAAATCAAAGATCGTCTTCTTTCTCCATAGAGTTTTCACCCATTGGTTTCGAATAGCCTACCCGAGGAGGTGAATAGTTTGTTGATGTCATGTTGTTCCAATTTAAATGAGGACCTAACTTGCCCCTCAACTTCTCAACTTTTTTTGAACAACTCAAGCAGTTGAATCCTTTTCTCACAATCATGGCATCCTCTGTCTATGGCTCAGTCAAAAACAGATAAAGCTAAATTACTAGATAATTACTTGAGTTATTTTGTTTTATAAGAAAGCAAATCCTTTCTTTGTGCCTTACGCATCTGCTTTTTTCTAAAGATTTCTTCGAATTTATTGTAATTTTAATTACAAACTTTCCAAATTTTCATGATTTTGATGTTAATCAAGCATGCTTTTAAGCCAAGCTTAAAGTTCAGCTTTCAATTAGGCTAGATCTTTTCGACCGATGCCTGATTTGTCTTTGTCTTGATAAACTGTCATGTTTGCCTTTCTAGGTCTTCCAATATTGGGTAATTTCTCAGGATTTTTTTAATCATTGGAATTTTTACTATTTGCGATAAGTTTTTCAAGATAGCTGACCTTCAAAATTAAATCATTAAGCTTATCATTTAAATCATCTCTATCTTTTGATAAAGTTTTCCTGTTTGATTTATTGTTTTATTCTTAAATATTTGACTTTGATTCAGCCTTTTCTGATTTATTTATTAAACCTTTCAATTGCATTTTTAAATTATTGATTTCTTATTGAAGGGCTTTTACATCTTTCTTTTCTCTATCATTGACCTCCTCAATTCTTTTTCTTAAGTCAGGAATATCACTCTTTGAAGACTAATTATTTGTGTTGTTATTTTGTGTACCTTCTTTGGAGCTATTATTTTTTTCTTACAAAGTTTATTTGATTTAAGAAATATCTGTTTCATGCTGGCTAGAATCTGACTGAAGATTGCTCAGTTTTTTATTAATTACATCTAACTTTTCTTTCATCTCCTTCTTAAGATCTTCTAACTATCTATCAGAAAAATGTGCATTTTAAGATTTCTAAACTTGATTATTGCCTTTAATTTTCTCGAAAAGACTTATTTGTTTTTGCAATTTATCAATATTTTCTTCAGCAGCTGTCAACCGATTTGCCAATGTTTTTATGCTCTATTCAGACTTAGAAAGTTGTTTATTGAGATTTTCTGCAACATCATTGATATTGTAGCCTTTATTGTTGCCCTAATCACCTTTTCTAACATCATTCTTATGATTTGCTAGTCTTTTCTTGAGATCCTAAATATCATTTTTGGCATCAGATATGTCTTTATTCAAAAGATTGATGTCCTTTATGTTATCTAAGATACTCGTTTCGTTCTTATCCACTCGTTTGGTTAAAGCAGCCAACAAGTTGTGTATATTTTAAAGTCCATCATTCGATGTATTTGAAGTTTCCTTTGAAATATGAGATCCACCTTTTTCTATTTTCTATAATTTTTCACTAAGCTGCTTAAACTTATCTGTAAGAGAACTTAGGTCTTTGATTTTGGAATCAGATAAATTTTGTGCATCTTTAAGTTCTTTCAAGGCGTTGACTATAGTGACGAAATTGCGTGCGAGTAGTGATTGGTCGACTTGGTAAGAGACAACAAGGTTGAGACTATTTTCTATGGTAACTTAAGATAACTTGTCCATTAATAAATATATTGAAGGAGTTATATTAGTTAGTAATAGGCGAGCCAGTATAAACAATCAAGTTAAAAACTGTAATTTCATAAAAAATAATGAACTCATAATTGGAGAAACAGAATAAAAATGAAGTAGAGATATTGTTTATCAAAAAAGTCTGTTTTATTTGTGAAATTGTAATGCTTGATTTTAGTTTACTTTTAATAATCAAAATTTACAAAATGGGCAACTGTGCAAAACTACAAAATATTTCGCATTAAGATCATAAATTCAGAAAAGAATGTGCTCATTTTTAACATCGTCAGTCCAAATAAACTTCTAGTACAGATTTAACTCTATCATCTAATCCATTACTCCCTCATCCCATAGTCAAGAAAACAGTAACGATCTTCACCAAAAATAACTTTCCGAATAGAGAATAACCCTTCAAAATAGAAAGCATTGTGTCTTTTATTTAAGGTAGGCAGAATGATTAAATGAATCCTTAAAACAATTCAAAGGACAAAATAACCCTAGTTCGTAAGCCATCTGAGTTCACAAGTTCAGATCTCTTGAAAAGATGGCTAGAACCAGATTTCGCATCGGAATAGCTAATTTTACAGATAAATTTTGACAAGTTATTTGTTCAAAGTCAAGGTTGATTAATAAGTAGTTTTTATGTGAAAATGTAAAGGGAGTAGTCATTATTATAATCATTTTCTTTAAATTTATTTCTTCTTTATGCTCAGCGGCTTCTAAATCACCAACTTGTTCGATAAAGGCTCACTAATCCGTCCTGACTATTTTTCTATCATCAGTTTTTTTACCATACTGTTGAAGAAAAGCTATGCTTCACGCCTAAAACCCGTTCTTAGTGATGATTCAACTCTTATAGAATTATTTCTGGCCCATTTTTTCTCATCTCTGTCAGGTGTCTAAACTTGGGGTAGAACTTGAGATGTTCGTATTTTTTCACCTTGCTATCTCGAATATGTAATCATCGTTTGAGAATATGCATTTTTCATTAATAACGGTTTTTGGGTTCTAATTTCATCTTGTCTTGTAGTTGTCTGACCAAAAATATCAAATTTGAATATTATATTACGGTTATTAGTTCGTACAATTGAGGAAAAATTACGATCTGTTACAGTTTCTATTTTAAAGGAATTGGAAAGCATACAATTTTAAATTTAGTTGGATTTGAATTCAACATTCCTCAGCTCATTTCTTGGCTCAGTCTGTGTATCCGCTGTTTTTGCAGTTTGAGGTTTTTGTGGCACTTCTACAGTGATTTATTTTTTCTTGATGGGTTGCAGTCCCAGTTGATATTTATCAGGTAAAATGGAGTTAACTCTACTTATTTACAAGAACTTTATGTGTCTAATAGGTTTGTTGAAGTTATAGTCTCTATTTTATCTTGGACCTTTTCTGGAAGTCTTGGTAGTTTTGTTCGAATTGTTTGCATCTTCTGTTTTAGTAGACATAGGACGAGTGATAGGTTTTATACTCTCCATTTCTTAGTTATTAACTTCACCTACTTCAGGATTGCTTTCAGAACCTGAATCATTTTTGTTACCCATTTCCATAAATTCCTTATTACTTTTTAGTTCGGTTAGTAATTTAACGAAAGGAGAATTGAGAAAATCTTTAGTACTATTTTTCTTGAGATTGAATTAAAATGATTGCTGAAAACGAATTTCATGCTAAAGTTGTAAGAACAAAGCATTTACTAACGTTGATCCTAAATCTCTATACTATTTCGGTGAAAACTCTATTCTTTTACCATCTTTGAAGTAAGCGTAAAATGAAGACTAAAAAGTATAGACATGAATCAATCGATAGAGAAAACTCAAATAGATCCTAGCTGCTTTTCTTTTGTATTATTCAGAAGTAAAAGTACAGTCTAAAAATTGAACACCCGAATGAAGTTTGCTGCAGACATAGGGAAAAATTCTGACGGCATCAGGGTTTTAAGGGCAAGGATTACCATAGAAAAAACTATTCAATCTAGATTATAAAATAGATACTTTTTGCTATGACCATGAAGATCAATTATAAATCTTATATCTCTTTCTTTGCTTATCTCTTGAATGAAATTTTTAATAGAGCTAACTTCAGGACAATTTACATCTTTTTATGTTACATTCCATTTTCTATTTAGATCTTTACCTGCGAGATTTGTTCTGTAATGGCCAAATACTACTCCATCGGGATTTACCATTGGAATTACATATATTACGTAGTTTTTGAGTAAAAACTATCCTTCCTTACTTTTACTCAAAAATCTATCTATGACACCCTCACATACATAAGAACCTTGGCATTAACCAGGATGTTGTCTTGCCATAATTATAATTGCTTTTCTATTATCTCTCTTTTTATTCATGTTTTGAGTTATCATGAGTGCTTCAATCGGTCTTTTACTCAAAGTTTTACCAACCACAAGTCGATTAACGACATCTTTGAACCTTGTAGACCTATCAAACAAAAATTTATTCAGTTTTTCAACTGTATAAGGGAAAGAGTGGGCCACATATAGCTTATCATTTTAAAAAGAAGTAGAAAGTTTGAATGTTAATTTGTAATACATTCTTCTTGAATTTTATCTAGGCATTTGGCTCTTTTTGTAAGAAACATCCTTGCCTTATCTTTTCCAACCTTTATCATTGCCAAAAACATTTTTATTTTAAGCCATCGAATAAACTGCTGGAAGCATTCCATAATTAAACAGAGAATCAGATTTGGTAAAATTTACTACTGAGAAGGTGTACTATTTGTCTGGTATCATACCTTATACAGAAAAGTAAAACCATTGATTGCTAACTGTAGAATTAGTATCATTGCTCATCACCAAATCATATTCGGTTTACCTGATCTAAATTTAACTAAATTTACTTTAAAGACTGCGAAAAGATTACCACTCTCGAATTTAGAATCAAATATCAGCTATTTTTAATCCTGTTAAGGGAGGGTGACTTTAGGTACTTCGTAATAGAGTTTTGCAGCTTATGATAATTATTTAATTTAACCTGAGTCATTCTTGAAAAAGTACCTAAATTTCCATCGGAAAAGATGTTTCGGTGCAAGAAAGCACCTGGAAAATACTTAGTTTCATTTAAAGTATTGAACTGATCGTTGCGATAACGTTGATACACACATTGCTCGAAGCTGTAAAATTATGTGAAAGGAGAGTCATAATCGTAACGTATTTCTTCATCTTCGGATTTGTCAGATTCATGCTTCTTAGTTACGGCAGAATTTACTACAAAATGGAAGGGTTTATAAATACAATTTTCTTACGGTTTGGGTAGTTCCAGCATTCTTTATGGATGGAATGGTACTTGAGAGGTATATGTTTCGGCTACTATACTATTGGCTTATCAATGATGGGATTAGGCTACTCGATGAGACGAATGTCTCGAACTTCTTCGATTTCAGGTTCTACAAAAAATTGATCTTCTTAATCGTTCATTATTTTATTGATTATAGTAATCTTACTCATCAAAACCCTCTTTC
>Ga0194117_10003767_pt1 | contig 14970 bp, 23 predicted proteins | sample TA2MahsurfametaG_FD_160579 | JGI IMG/M metagenome (GOLD analysis project Ga0194117, IMG submission 160579) | Freshwater microbial communities from Lake Tanganyika, Tanzania - TA2015009 Mahale N1 surface | ecosystem: Environmental > Aquatic > Freshwater > Lake | place: Tanzania: Lake Tanganyika...
AGAGAGTAGTTCAAAACCAATATCCGTAGTATACCAAATCTCATCAAACATTTCAATGCACCAAGGCAAACAATGCTTGCATGGTTTGGAGTTACGAAGTTCCTCAAATCGATTCATACGGATATTAACCAGTTTGAGTTTACGAAGATCCTTCTTGTACTTCTTTGGAAGTTTGTTGAAGGCATCTAGTTCGGAATGGACACACCCAATGACATATCCATACTTATTTGCCAATGGGTGAGTTTTAAAAACATTTGTACCAACAGAGACAAGTTTGCTCTTGTGGTAGATTAAACTTACATGCTTCTTTTGTCGTTGAAGACCAAGACAAATAGGCTTCACATCACGAAGAATATCATTGAAGTCGAGAATCATATTGAAGCGTTTCCGATTGGGTTCGAACCAATGACCTGCCGCTTAGAAGGCGGCTGCTCTATCCAACTGAGCTACGGAAACGATTATGGACATAGTATACTAGATACCATGTCCATAATCAAGTCCGTTTAAATTATTAAACGCTAAGTTTCAGATCTGCCGGATTGATAATGCTCTTGGCGGGTGGCACAAAAAGACCACCAACGATGACGGTGCTGTAGTGTTCTTCAAGTTCCTTCTGTGCAGGAACTGTAAAAAGAACATGCTTGGTATCTACAGTAATTCCATCTTCAATATCGGCATATGGTAGCCACTTCGCAAACATGAGCTTACCTTCGGGGGTGGGCAGAAGAACTGCCGGATCCTTTAGAGTGAGAGTACCTTCTCCCTCAGTAACATTCGCAATAATTTCTTCACCACTAACAAGACGAGTAATAACAATATTAGCCATATTATCTCCTTAATTTTCACACTGGCAACAACGACCCATAATACGATCCCAAAGCGAACACTTTGGTGGTTTATCTACCGGCCAACATTGACCAGTTACATCTTCTAAGCAATTAGAATTTTTGATATCAATTGCACGGGATGATGCTTCAATGAATTCATCTTCTGTAAACAGAAGATCAACACATCTACCATCAATCACTTTCTTTACATGAATATATTCATTGCTCATAAAAACATCCTTTATAATGGAGGCCGGGGGAGTCGAACCCCCGTGTACCCTATACTTATGTATAAGCACTACATGATTAGTTTCTTTTCATAAACAATTTCGTAAGGTAAGAAACAAACTTACGAATTGTCTTGACTTTTATTTTTTAAATCGTTTCCTAAGTCAATTAGTTTTAACGATTCTATCAGATTTTGAGAAGTCAGGAATTATCTGAGTCACTTCCTGTACCCTCTTGACGGTCCTAGTGAATTAAGGATCGACTGTTTCTCAAGCAGCCATTGCAAATGCTCTAGTATTGGCATTTGTGGTTTGGTTGTTTTTAACGAAGCCATCAACCATCTTCGTCATGCTCTTTTACATTTGTCTAGAATATCGAATCCGATTAGGCCCCCTTAGTCTCTCTTGTGAATCTTAATTCTACCACCACTCATGGTATAATTCAAGTCTCTTTTAATAACTCCGCCCTGTTTTCCTGCTTCGATCTGAGCAATTACTCTAGCATTTCCTCTGCCTTTTGCCACATTGGTTACATTGATTGCTCCCTTTGCGACACCACCAAAGTTTCCTGAAATTTCTCTAGTATTGCCCTTTGGTCCTACTAAGAAGAAAGAACCCTGATGCCGAACAACATGGTGTTCTTCACCGGGTTGTCCTTCTTGGGTTCTAACTACTACTGAGGCAACTTGTCCGTCTTTTAGACCTTTGAGAGTTTCAACTTCTCCCTCATATCGTTTGGCGTGCTCCTCTTGTTTCTTTGCCGCAACTTTACCAGCAGTCTTTTTGTCTGCTGCCTCTTTTCTTGCGGCATCCCGTTTCTTTGCAGCCTGGCCTTGTCTTATTCTTTCACCGACAGCAATGGACATTCTTTCGTTTTCTGATTTCATGCCCTTTTGGTGCATCTTTGCTTGTCTAAAAGTCTTTGCAGAACTTTCCTGTAAAGATCCCCAAGCACCTGATTTGACCAACGATTCTAAAAGTCCTCTGAGTGTTTTCATAAAGTACCTCAAAGGATATTTATAATCGAATTCACTTCATCCGAGCGAGTTTCATTGCACGACGCTTCTTTGAACCCATCTTACGACGGCGCCCAAACTTTGTATGTGTTCCTTTGCGACTCATAATACCTCCTTAAAGTAGTCCCATATCTTCATCCAGTCTGGTCATCTTCTCAAGTGCTTGTTCTGTTGAAAGCTTTGTGATATCTTTCTTGTAGCATTCTGCCTTGAATTGCCAATATGCTCGTTCACGGGCCATTGTTTTAATTGTATCAATTGCCTTATTGAGAAGAACACTCACTTTTTCATCTCCAAGAGCCAATTCAGTCATAGATCTTTTAAAGAGAGCATCGATCAAAAGTTCTTCTTCACGATTCAATGCAGGATTTTCAAAACTCATACGAAACTCCGTTCGTATCTTTCCTTGATTGTCTTGCACTCAATTCTTGCGGCCCCGTCCTTGTGCATCTTACGCTGCTTGGTAATGACTTTACCCATACCAACAGGACGGCATGCCAACTGACGATGACGAGCGATTGCATTTGCCTGTTGCTCCATCATCAGATCGATTTCGTCAATCTTACGCTTTGCCATTAGATGGCCTTTCCATCATACCAATTCTTGACTGAATCTTCTGCCAGACGGTATGAGAAGAATGTCTTGGCATTTACGATAATATCATCTTCGTAAAAGTTAACAACATAGACTGGCATATTAGTCTCACCACTAAGTATTGTTTCGATTTCTGCTGACTTCAAAGGTTTTGTTTCCATAATGCGCCGACCTGGTGCTGCCCCAGTTTTAGGCCGTTATAAGCGGCCCTGCGAAGCTGTCCGCCCTCGGCGCGTGTGAGTATTGTAAACTATTCTGTCGAATTGTCAACAGGTGATTCAAAGGAAAGTTTACATTTCTTTTGAGTCACATGACCATTAACGGTCTTGACAAGGTAATTGGACTTTTGCCGGTCATCGTCGTGACCTAGGCGATATCCAAGTTCAGGAACGCTATCCTTAAATGCCTCAAGCAAAGAAATTAGCTCTTGGCACTTATTGATGGCATCCTGCTCCGTCATGTTTAGAGGAATGTCAATGTAGAATCGAAACATTATTCTTCGTCCTTTCTTCTAAAAATCACAATCAAACCAACTATAACAAAAGTGTAGAAAAACATAACACCTATAAATTGTGGCCATGATATGTAATCTTTTAAAGTTTCTTCCATTGAAAGTTCCCGAAAGAAACGGGGCCAGACCCTTTCGAATCTGGCCCCGTCGAATCACTCAGTTGTTGGTATCAGGCGATCTGAAACCGCGAGCCGTCACGGCGGAAACCGTAGGTACGCTCACCCGGATGGGTGTCTCGCATGAAGTAGCGACCACTGGAGTCAGTCACGATTTCCCAGTTGCCGTACTTTTCGACCATCTCGCGGATGTTGCTGATGGTGGCACGGAGGTTACCCACACCGTACTTTTCTGCCGCTTCACGGGGGCAAATACCCCATCCACGGGCGAGATGATTAATGACCTGACGCTTCTTACTAAGATTGTTGTTACGCATAACGATAAAATTCACTTTCCTAAATACACTCTTCAATCTAAACCGGGGATTCCGAGTGTCTGAGTCCCGATTACTATGCAAGTATTGTAGCAGATTGTTTCCATTCTGTCAATACTCTGAGAAGAACTTTCTTAAGATTGTTCTTCTCAATGCCTCCTGTAGGGATCGAACCTACGACCTATTGATTAAAAGTCAACTGCTCTACCAGCTGAGCTAAGGGGGCAAAATGCGGTTGGCGATGCCGCTTACGCCAAGGTTTATTTTTATGATCTGTTGAACCTTAACCACAGATGCACAACACATGTTAGGGACACCGTGCCAACCCCTTAATATACACATTGATAGGTTCAATGTAGACCAGTTAATAACTTATGTTAAAGATGATACATATTTAACTCCATTACTTTCTTATGCTTTAATTATAGCAGATTCGCGGATTTTGTCAATGTCCACCACTCTGGAATCTTATTATTCTTCCACTTGGCAAAACGTGCCTTTGCACCAATATAATAGGCACGATATGCCATTACAGCATCTTCGTGCTTGTAAATGTCTGGCATTGCCTGAGCAAATGGCGTAAGTGGACCGTTTGTAAGATTTACAGGTCTATTCTTCTGCAACCATGTAAGTAGATTGCTTGATGTATGAACCTTGCCATATCGATAAGTATATTCACTACACATCTCTACGGCATGAGATGCTAACCAATCATAGTTTGAATTAGTCTCTCTAGTCCAAATTGTACAAGGATGATTAATCATTGTTGATTGATATAGAAACCCATCGATGATTGGATTGTTGTGACGATATGTAGTATACTTTCTACCAGACTTTGTTAGTTTGGTAGAATAATAACCATCAAGATAACGATGGGTAGTTGAGAGTAGTTGAGCACTCTCAAGAATCATCTTTACTACATGCTTGTCACATAGCGATTGAGCCGCGACTATTGGACTGTTATCAAGTACGAAGATATTCATACAAACGCAGGAGGGATAACCCCAGTCTTCTCCCACATTTCCCTGGTCTTCTTCTTTGCGTCCTTACGCATTTCAATTGCCTTGTTACGGTTCTTGATAATTTTCTTACGGTGCTTACGCTTTACGACTCTTCCTGATTTATTCATTTCATGCTCCAAAAATATTATTGATTTGATTATTCACTCTAACAAATGTAGTACACTTTGGTAGATGCTTAAGTCTACTTGCACCAACATAGGTACATGCAGATCGTAACCCACCTAGAATTTCGTTCAGGACATTATTAACACTTCCCTTGTAATCTACCTGAACTAATTTTCCTTCGCTAGCCCGGTGAGATGCTATCCCGCCGAAATGCTTCTTCATGGCAAACTCCGACGACATGCCATAAAAAGTTTTGTGTGTTAGAACACCATTTGAATATACTGGTGTTCCTTCAGACTCATCGGTGCCGGAAAGCATACCACCGAGCATAACGAAGTCTGCGCCGCCTCCGAAGGACTTTGCGATATCACCGGGACAGGTGCACCCACCATCCGCCATGATATGACCTCCCAGACCGTGTGCTGCGTCGGCACACTCCATCACTGCTGAGAGTTGAGGATATCCCACCCCGGTCATCTTGCGTGTTGTGCATACGCTTCCGGGGCCGATTCCAACCTTGACTATATCCGCGCCTGACAGGAGTAGTGCTTCTGTCATTTCCGCCGTTACTACATTCCCTGCTATGATTATTGCATTCTTCCATTTTTGTCTTGTTTCCTTTACTAGATCGACAAACACTTCCGTGTATCCATTTGCTACATCCAAACAGATAAACGGAATATTTTCATTATAAAACTCTTGTAGATTTTCCCTACTTGCCTCGTCAAGTCCGCAAGTCAACGCGATATATTCTTTATTTAGAATTTGATCATATTCGTCCTTGCTGATGAACTTGTGCATACAAGTAATTGCACTATATGGACTAAATGCATTTGCCATCTTGGGGACACCAATTGTATCCATGTTGGCAGCCACAATCGGAACTCCAGTCCAATTTCTTTTACTATGCAAAAATGTAAAAGTTCTAGTTAGATCTACTTCTGCACGGGATGTCAACTTAGAACGCTTTGGACGAATCAATACATCAGAATAATCAAGTTTCATTTCCATTAGATTTTTTTCCACTGTTCTTTCCGCCCATATGAGTTTCGATATGGAGTTGGAGAGCCTTCATCTTCTTTGCGAGAGTCTTTCTATCTGTCTTGTCTAGAAGATACTGCTCATAAGTATACACTGCCTGGGTGGCCAGTTCAATGAGTTCGATGATATAATCATCGTTGTCATGTGCGTTTTGTTTATTTCTCCCGAACATTTTCACTTTCTTGAAAGAGATTTCCCTGATTATTTAACATATCAGTTTTGATCTGCTTCAACAAATCATTAGCAGTATTAAGAGATTCAAGTAATTCTAAAATAGCGTCATCGTCGTAAACATCAACACTCTCGGGCGACGACCAATTAGAAAGATGAATTCCGATTTTTCCAGATTCATCTTTTCTAAAAGAAATAGATGGATTGATTGTAGTATCATACACTTCACATACAATTTTTATTCCGTCATTCAAATAATTTTCATCTTTTGTTATAATAATATTCATGTTATAAATTCTTTTATTCTTTCATATTCATGTTCAGATTCAATCAAATCTTCTGGTGTATAAAAATACAAAACATTAGGTATGTAGAAACTCTTCCATTCACCTTCAATTATATCATAGATTGGTATCAGTTCAAGTGTTCTTGAATTAAAAGAAAATATTTTTGGTAATGATTTTCTTATTTTTCTCGGTAGTGTTTTTTCATTTAGAGAACAATACATTGTTCGATACCTACCATTAGTTGCTTTTCTGAAAAAAACTTTACATATTCCTCTACTAAGATGACCTAGTAATATTTCTCTATCTACTTGATCGGATCTCAGCATTACTCATCTCCAGGCAAAGTTTCAGGAAGATTAAATCTTTTTCTGAGTTTCTTCAAAACATCTTTTGCTGCTTTTCTATTTTCGCCAAATTTCCAATTATATTCTTGCCAACCATGAGATTCTTTTATTGTCGTTTGTGATTTCATATGTGCTTTTAGATCATCTTTAAGTTTATCTGAATATTTAGTACCACTGGTGCCAAAAGCATCTTTACCAACGGCGCCAGTCTCTAACCATTTCTTTCCGCCACCGGCGCCCTGATTATGACTATATGCTAATACTTCTAGTTGTTTATGTTTTGGAAGATTTCTATATTGAGGACTTAGTTTTGTTAAAACTCTGTGATTGGCAATAGTAAATCCTGCTAACATATCTTCTTGCATTTGTGGATTTGCTCTAAATTGTTTTCTCGCAGAAGTATGATGACCCGGATCATCGACACCTATAACCTTTGCAGCATCTGTCTTTGCATCACGACCTAATTGATATCTACCATCGTAATGGTTTCCTGCCCCACCGGCAACACTATAATCTCCACCAGATTCGATGTGTGATAATGATCCACGATAAACATCCCATGTATCAGCATCAATTCCTAAATGCTGTGTGATAAGATCATGGGGAACAGTAATACCAGATGGAGTTGAAGTTGTTGGTTTTGGTTTTGCATCTGGTGTATGTGTCACCTGAGTCTGAACTTGACCAAGTGGGTTTGTGTTTCTTGGATGTACTGTTGGTGCTTGTGCGACTTGAGTTTGAACTGGAGGTGTTCTATTTAAGGCAGTTCCTAGTGATGTTCCTAATGTCTTTGCTCCCATAAATGTACCAACAGTAGCCGCTAGTCCTAGACCGGCCGCGGCCACTTTCTTTCCTAAACTTGATGGTTTTCTATATGTAAGTTTATACTCATTCAAAGACAACGATGCGTCTTTCATCTGATCCATATGATCATTCATTCTATCAAGATAACCAGAATTACGCAACTCTTTGAATACTAAATTTTCATAAGAGAACTCGCCTGACTTTTTGAGTCCTGCCACTCTCATGTTTTTAATTTTATCTTTGAGTGTCTTGAAAGAAAACTCATTTGCTCCACCAGAAATTAAATCATCAATTCTATGTTTAAGGTGATCTATCTTGTGAAGGAGGTGTGGATTATCATAATCTACACGAACATGATGGGGATGTACCAACCAATTATCGTTCTTTAAACTATACACCCCTTGATCTTTTTGATATGGGTCATTGACATCTTGAGCATATAGTTCAACATCATGACCTTTTACTTTGACATCATGAATCTTCGACCAGAGTTCTTTCTTATCTTTTAAATACTCATCAACGAACTCAGGCGCAGCTTCCATTTGATCTTTATGAATTACAAAGTGAATGTCTAGATCAGAATGTTCGGTGTAATTATAATTTGCATTACCACCAACTAAAATTATATCTTCTATTATACTGTTTGGTATTTTTGCAAAATCTTGCCAGAACTTTGCAATGTATAGTAAATGATTTCTAATCTCTGGTTTTAGTTTATCGTTCTCCCAGAAAATAGGATTTAACTCATCGTGGTATTGAAGAGTTAATGCTTCGTTGATATATGATGAAAATGTTTTCATTTGCCTTTAATTGTCTTTGGGTTTGGTGTAGGTTTTGGTTTAGGCTTGGGACGATACATTTGTTTATCAAATTCTCTGTCATCTAATGTTTCTGGAGAATATGCGGTTCCAGTATATACTGGTTCTTTTGGTTTATCAAAATCAAAAGTTAGCTGTTCCCCAACCTCTAAAAGATATTGTTTGAATGACTTCATGATATTATTTATAAATGACAGAAATGGTGGTTTTATTTGTTTCTAAAGAATGTTCCATTCATGATAACATCAGCATTTCCACTTGTTCTTTTATACTGTCTTGCTAGTTTTGACATTTGTGCATCGTCTCGTTCACCGCTCACAGAAGGAATCACTACTAGATGCATATGTTGCTGTAAGAACGCCGGAATATCTGTTATTTTGGTTTGAAGCAAAGGACTTACAGATTTAGTTGCGATATATTCATCGTCTCCAGTATCCCTTGCATTCGTACCATGTAGTCTTCTTACAACCTCATGTCTTGGGGTGAAATCCCCACGACTAAAAGCACTCAGTATTACTGGAGAATGTTCTCGTGTAATATCTTTGTGGTGGACTACCAACAATGGTCTTTGTCCGGGTTTATGAACCGCAATCCAAGGAATCCCACTTGACTTACCATCTTTATTAAGTGCATACGGTGCAGTTCTCGCTATATCTGGTCCTGCATAGACACCACTGAATGGTTTATGACCTTCTAGTGGCGTATCCCCTCTCTGACTATTCCCATGCACATCCATAACATATGGTCTTGGTTCAAATGTTTTTATTGGACTATAATCTAGTTTATACACATGACCAGAAGAAGACTCAAAAAGATATTGACGAAATGATCTCATTTCTTTTTTCTCTTCGGTCGTCTAGGAGAAACTGATAAAGTAATACTGTAACCACTTCCCTCGCCGCCTGCTTGATATGCCATTTTTTCGTGTTTCTTTGGATCGTATAACTCTACGGTTCCAGTACGGGCATTATCCATCATAACAGGTCTCATTCCAGCCAATCTTCTCCAGACAGACCTACCACCTTTAGATTGTTCTTCTCCAGATTGTATTATTTTATTTGTTTTATCTGCTAAGAGTCCATACATCTTAGGAATGAGATCTTTTACTCTAGCACGTTTTCCTGCATGATCCGCATGAACTATGGGAGAACGAACGGTAATATGAGATCTACCGTAATTTTCTGTAGGCAATTCGCCCACGATTCTTTTTCCATGAACAATATGATATGTGCGATCAGCTGAAAAATTAAGATCTTCTCCTGTTACATCTTGATCGTGTGGTAGTACCAGACTGTATGGTCCGATACGGCCGATCAGTTTACTCGGTAGCATTGGTTTTTGACCTACCAAGTATCTAGATCTACCCCTAGCCCATCCAGATATCTGTATTGGCTCTTCAGAAAGATATTGTTTGAATGATCTCATAGTATCACCAGATTCTATTTATTATTTGACCATCTGGACCCATACTGCTCCATCGTCCTGATCCTGTTGTATCGAAAACAGCATCTTCCATGCCCATCTTATGTCCCGCTAGGTAGTGAGGATTGTCTTTATGATCGGCATGGTGACTCAAATTAAAGAACCCATGCTCAAACCCTAAACTAAAAGCCTTTTGTTCTGCTTCGGTTCTTTTGTTTTCTTCTTCTAAGAATCTTCTGTAAGAGCGTAAGAGGTAGTTCGGCGGGTTGCTGCCTGGTTTACTAACTGCGTTAGATAGTGGATGACTCAAAATTCTCGCGTACCTAGATCTTACTTCATTAGTCTGATCACTAACATCTGTTATGGATCTGATAGGAGAACCATGTAACACCATGATTTCACCAGGCCGCTCGGCACGAGCAGATCCTTCTTTACTAGTTAAAACGTGGAGTCCCATACGATCAGTTAAGAATTTATGTTTCATTTGATCCATAACTCCCATTCTGTCTGTTCTACCAGATGCGGCGGCAGTCATATTTTTATCGATTCTTGCGGGTTCAATAGTAGTGAAGAGATCCCAATATTGTTTTGACAGTTCTCTATGTTCTGGTGTATCCCACCGATCTCGTTGGTTTGTATTTCTGAGGTGTTTGGGCGTTTCCACGAACTTCCTCTCTAATACTAATCGCTTTCTATGAATAACATTCATTTTTCGAAAAGTTTCACCATGAGTTGGATGACTTTCTAAAAATGTTCTATATTCATGATATCTTTCATTGTCTTCATGAAATGGAGAATGTCTTTCTTCGCCACTAATAAATGAAACCATTTCATGAAAAGTAGTAAAGTGTTTTATGTTATCTTTATGAACTTTCAAATTTATTTCATATGTTTTATTGGTAGGGGATTGTATCGGTTCTCGTGTCGGCGCTCTAACAAAAGGGGAGTAATGTCCTCTATACATACTGGCCGCTAAAGCATCTGGAGTGGTAGAAAGTCCATAAAAAGATCCTCTTGCTTGATTTGGCGTTATTCGATCTATATGTTGATAATTCTGTGGCCTTGCATGAAATATGCCACGCTCCACACTAGGAAACACCACAGATTGTGGAGACAGAGGATTATCTGGACTTTCTCCAAAATGACCAGAGTGATATGTCGTTATGTTTACATGACCAGTTTCGTCTGGGTCAAATCCACCAGATGTATGCAGTGAGTGTACCGTGATTTTTTCCGGTCTTCTTGCTACTGCCATTTCCATAATATATTTTTTGAACGATATCATCGTCGGCTTCTCTTTCTTAATTGAGATATATTTGTCGCAGTGACTCCATATCTAGATGACATTGCTTGATAAATTGAATGTCTTACTGGATCATCAGTATCATACACAATATCTCGTGGTCTTTGAGTTCTCATATGATGATGAAAGTATTCATGAATCTTTTTACCTATTGCCAAAGCATGGTGTGGAGGAATACGGGTAGATGGGCTCTCAAACCGATGATTCACTGTAAATGAAATTTTAGAAACTCCGTCTTCCACTTTTTTTGCCATGAATGATATTCTATATTCTGCTTCACTGTCTCTAATATGACCTCGATATACATGAGTATCAAGAAGTTTTGAATGTGCTCCTGCCGGAATAAATTCATAATCGGGATGGTAATATGGACCCTCGTCTGCGGAGGTATCAAATATTTCAGTGATGTATTCTTTAAACCTAGAAATAAACCTTCGAAGTTCTCGTGCGGCAGTCGTACTTGCTTTTGTTCCCTGCTTCTGTAATACGCCACTTGCTTTCTCAAAATATTCTTTTCTCTTCTTTACAGAACCAATTCGTGATCCTCTTTCTAGAATGTCATTATTAATTCCCCAAGACCCTTTTAGATCTGTGGCCGAAAACTTGTTTGTCATCGAAATGCCCAATCGTTTTCCAATCATTTTGTACATACGATCTCTGCGTGGTGAATCGGTATAATATGTGATATGTGTTGTTGGACCATCATGTGTATTAATATGGTGATTAACCGAAGACATGACATGCCCGAGTGTTTGAAGTGCCACTTTGGTTGATAATACTTTCTTGCGTCGGGCACTTCCGAATGCCAAATGTGTCCTACCAAAGTCAAACTCGACATAGGCAGAAGGTGTATTCAGTTTTCGAATAATTTGTACCATTCCTCGTGGCCCACCCGTTTGCTCGGCGGTGAGTTTATACCCATACTTCATGTATGTTACTTTACCCGAGGGATCTCTAACTTTCCGAATGACAGGGTTAACCGCCTCGATGGGTTCGTCAAAAATCTCTGTAATGTATTCTTTAAATGATCTCATTCTTTTGGTTTGCTATATATTTCAACCCCATGCGCCGCGTGCGCTGCGGTTTTTTTCAGCCGGTCTAAAGGAATACCAAGATAATCTCTTCCACTCGGACTAGTTTCGGCAGCTTGTATACGAATATTGACATTTCTAAGATTCCTCTGTTCTTTTCTGGCCATTCTGGCTCTCTTAACATTAGGATCTTGAATTTCAGTGATGTATTCTTTAAATGATCTCATGGTATTATTTATAAAAAGAGAGCATGAAATTATTTATGCAAATGGAACCACGGGATGGGACCCAATGATTTCAAAATAGGAATCAGATAGCAAACAGAGAAGACACCGAAGAAGAACCAAAAGATTACCTTTTTAACTGTGGGAGGAATCTTTTGGAGGAGTCTAATCAAGTTTCTTCGTGAGAATATACCCCGCCGCCAGGAGAATTTGGATTCAATCCATATCGTTGAGATGCATCTTCTAATGGATGTCCGGCGGTCATATGTTCCGGGGTGGTCAATAGAGCATGATGTGGGCCCATATGAGGCACAACTCCAGTTCTCATGTAATGAAAACTGGAAGCACCATGATGATGTTCCGAAACTTGAGAATGATGTACATGCAATAAAGGATGCAATCCAAAAGCATATGCGTGATGAACTCCTAACATATATTTCCCCACATCATGCTCAGTGACATTTGGATCTATTCGTCTTGCATGATGTAAAAGTTGAGAATGTAAATTGGAAAGAATATCATCAAACGCTTCATGATGTTCATCTTCTATAGTTTGGACTCTATTCTGTGCGCCTTGGCCTGCCGACTTTACGCTATCTCTTAATTTGGGCATAAAATGATTTCTAAAGTGAAATGAAGTTGATGCAACCATGTGCAACGCATCTAATCCGCTTTTATATTTGTAGTGACGAATCTCTTTTGGTAAACCATCTGGCCATGTATCTCCACTGTGCATCTCTAATGACAGAGGAACCGAAGAAGCAGCTTGATGAATTGCTGGAAACACAGATGATAATGCTTGGTGTAGCTGTCTTTTGGCATCTTCATATAATGTCGATGGATGATTAGGTGGTAAAGAAATTTCTGTCAGTTGAGACAGTTGTTCGTTAAGATATTGTTTAAATGATCTCATAGAGGTATTTATTTAAAGAATTGTTACGGAACTGGGGGATCCTAAAAGGGGCCCCAAATTTATTTTTTTAATAATATTGGAGAAATGTTTTCTCTTTCCGACAATATTTCTTTTAAAAAACTATTTTAGATCATGTCGGTTAAAAATATCTTTCTCGGGGACTGTATTTGTCGCATTGACTCCTACAAGTTTTGCAATTCTTTGGTAAATATCATGCTTAGTTTTATGTGGAGTATGGTAAGTATATTCAGATGCGTTGTGTCTTTCGCTATGATCACGCAGTGTGGCAGCAACATGATTTAACACCCTCATGGTTTCAGTAGGAGTGTGGTGTACTCCAGACCTCTTTCTATGAGTGAACGAAACAGTGTGCGCTCCATCTTCATTTGGACCAATTATCACATTAAGTATGTTTGTAGGTAGAGGGTATTCATAAACTTCATTACCATCTTCAACATATGGTTTTGGTACTTTGATACCACTGATGTTTAGTCCTTCTAAAAGATATTGTTTAAATGATCTCATAGAGGTATTTATTTAAAGAATTGTTACGGAACTGGGGGATCCTAAACAAAAGGATTGTTACAGAAAGAGAGCATAGAAGTATTTATTCCATCTCTTTTTCCATGTGGGCGTTCTGTCCCGTTTCTATTTGCACTCTCTTATGAGGAGCGAGTGTTTTCTGTATTTCTGGCCAATTTCTTCTTAATTGCTCCAGATGATCTCCCGTGATCTCTTCCCATCCCCACGCATCTCCGTTTGCTGGAGTAACAAGAGAAATCGTTGCTTCCTTTGTTGGAGGAATTTGTGCTCCTTCTGGAGTCTTCACAAACTTAAATCTTTTGCCGTAGTTCTCCTCCCAATCGTAATGGGGATGATTATTTAATTGTTCAATCAAATATTGTCGGAAAGAGAACATGTAATTATTTATAACTGGGGGATCCTAAGAGAATTCGGGTGGTGGGGGTCTTCTTCTTTGTGTTCTTGTTCTTGCTTTAAGAAAATCCACATGTTTTGGTCGTAGAGGTCTTTTATCTCTAAAGGCTCTCATTATATCAATCATAGTATAACGAGTAGGAGTTCCATCAATTGGATGATCGAGATATATATCCGACAACTTATGTTGCATAAGATCACTAAGATGTCGATCAAGTAGTTCTTGATTTATTTTTCCAAATCTTAGTTTTGTTTGGAAAGCAAGATGTGATCTATCCCAAGATGTAGGACTCTGAGAGATTTGCCGTCGTTGTAACTTTGATTGGGCTCTATTGAAGGCGTCTATTAACCCTTGATCTTTTGGACTGTCTCCAAAATTAGGATCTTTCTTTTTCCTCTTATCTAAAGCTCCTGCAAGTCTTGCAACTCGTTCTATGCCTTCTTCTAGATGTTGTTTAAATGATTTCATGATAATATTTATAAGAATTGTTACGGAACTGGGGGATCCTAAACACTTCTTAATGGATTTGAACCCACATTTTTAAGTTCTATATCCTCCGAGAATCTTGGCCACATTCTCTGGAATATTTCTTCATTTGGGGATCCAGGATTTGTCTGATATTGAATGGTGGATATTCCATGTCTTTTTGCAAAATCAGATATATGCCCCATTGATGATGCAGTTCTTCCTTTTGGTTTCTGACCCTTCCACTTTTTTTCAGAGGAATCTTTTTGGGTCCACACCCCTCTATGGTTTTTTGTCTGAAACCCCCAATATGCAGTATTTGGAAAATTAGGATGGGTGGATAGAGTAGTTCTTACTCCAAGATCATTATCCACAAAAGTATGTGTAACTATACCTTTAGGGTCTGTTCTGAATCCTCTATAATGTGGATGTTGTTCGTTCTGCTCTAGGAGGTATTCTTTAAATGATCTCATGGGGG
>Ga0194117_10003769_pt1 | contig 14968 bp, 9 predicted proteins | sample TA2MahsurfametaG_FD_160579 | JGI IMG/M metagenome (GOLD analysis project Ga0194117, IMG submission 160579) | Freshwater microbial communities from Lake Tanganyika, Tanzania - TA2015009 Mahale N1 surface | ecosystem: Environmental > Aquatic > Freshwater > Lake | place: Tanzania: Lake Tanganyika...
AATGTGACGTGGTTGAAAATAAAGAAAAGAAAGGAGAATTTTTGTGAATAATGATAATATTTTTTGATAAAAAATTAAACGAGGAAACATAAAATATACTAATTTAAGCGTAGAAATGAGTTTATTAGGGAAAGCAACGCCATTTTATGGGAGACGCTTCTTGCTTGTGTGTTAATGTTTATTTTTGAGGGGAAGATGTAACGAATGATTTATTGTCAGTCCACTTACTATATTATTTTTATTAATAATGGATAAAACTAAAATCGAGTCGGACAAACATCTGGAAACCACCTTCTTCACTCAGATCAAAGAACGTAGACCCAAAACTTCGTACATAAGCCGCAACAAAACACTTCTTCAACATCAGCTTTCATTAGACCCAGAAATCGATCCTTCACAAAAAATCAAAACTTACAAGGATTAGCTCAAAAAACTAGAAAATTAATATCAGAATGTCCTTACAAGATTGAACGAGAGCAAGAAAGTTATAGACAAGAACTATAGAGATTCACAGAAAAAGAAAATTCAGTTCTTGAATCTCTATAAAAATCGTAAGCTGAAACTTGTAGAACATAAGCTTATCGAAAACAAACAGCTTGAAGAGCAGAAGTGTAAGAGTGAGTTGAGAGAGCGGGCTAAGACGATGAAGCTCAATAGTGAAATCAGGTCTTTGCTAATCAAAAACGAAATGGAGGAGAATAATAGTCAGTTCTGTCTTAAAAACAAGCAGGACAAAAAAGTAATTGTTTGAATATGTAGCTGTGGAGATAGCAAGCAATCAGGAAGAAAGAATTCGAAACATAAATAGCAAGGAAGAGTTTCAGTCGGATTAAGGCAGGAGAGACAGAACTGAATGGTAGGAGAAAGAAAATAGAACAAATACAGATGACCATGGCCAAACAGAACTATCTAAAAAAGTTATAGCGTTAGTTAAAAGCCATCGAAAACATAGACGTAAATTTTATTTAACTTAGTAACAGCTCAATATGGTCTGTGATATAGGCAGTATCTGCAAAAACTGCACAGATGGCAGTGTCTTCATTACTGACAAGATCGACTGATTTTAATATTGTTATTTTTAGCAATTCAAGTTTAGATAGTGTAGAGTTATTTTTTTAGCTGTTAGTTTATTACAAATCATCTGTGATAATAACTCTTACTGTTAGATCTCTTACTGACTTTAAAAGTCGTGTTAGTGGAGTTGGTGGAAGAGGGAATCACTGATTTGTCTGCCTTCCTTTTAATATTCTTGCGTCTGCGATCATGTTAAGGAATCATTTGTAGGATATTTCTGTCAGTCTAACTTTCAGCTGCCTTAATTCCTTTCATCCGAGATTAAGATACTAAGATATTATCTTCAAATAATCCGAATCTTGGTTTCTGTCCATTTGCCTTGAAGCTGCCTAACTATTTATCAATTCAAATACCTCGACCGTTAGGTAATCCTCGTTTCCATTGACCTTGGTATACACTACCATCTCCCCATTCCATTTTGCCGTAACCTTATCTCATATCATCACAGAATTCCCCTGAATAAAAGTTTCCATTTGCCCATCTGAACTCTCCTTATCCGTTTTTACGATCTGCGCTGAAATGTCCTTTATATTCATCTCCATTTTCACTCACCCATGTCCCATCTCCCTCTCTCAAACCATTTTTAAAGAGACCTTCATAGCGAGCTCCATTGCTCCAATTGTAATATCCTCTTCCGTGAGGTTTACCATTCTCATAGTAACCTGTATATTGATCTCCGTTAGTGAACATTTCGATGCCATATCCTTGTTTAACGAATTGGGTGAATCCACCTATGTTATTTGATTATTACCTTGATAATGGCTTTTTTAAGTTGTATAGATACCTTGTCCATGTGCACGATTTGCTTTCCACTTACCAACATACTTCTATTCCTTACCATTTTTCCATAGACCATCTCCCTACATAGCTCCGTTTTAAAAGTCCCCGATAAAATACTACTCCCCAAAGGTAAGCAAACCATGTCCATGGGGCCTATCATTGGCAAAATCTCCGAAGTAAACTGAACCATTGGGAAAAATGGCGTGCCCTTTGCCCATTTTATGATTGAGACTGAAATTCCCTTCATAAAGAGAATTTTTCGTGATAAGTACACCTAATCCATGTCTCAAATTGTTTTCCATATTACCGAAGTAAAGATATTACTTGTTTCTGATAACTTGATATCCCTATTGCTGGAAGAGTTGGTCTTTTGTGAAGTAATTTTGATTGAGTTGATGGTTAGCAGGTTCAATGGTGAGTGGATCAAATGTAACTACATCGAGATTGGGCTGATGTGAGTCTATATTGTGGAATTGTATCGTGTGAGGGAAGTTTTGAGTCATAATTTTATTAGATATTATAAACAATAAACTATATAATGTCATGTCCTGATAATTTCTTTGCGGAACAGTTCCTTCCCCATAACGTGCAACTCCTTTTCAACATCTTTTTGAATTTCATAGCTAAACTATATTAAAATACACTTACACTTAATAGTTAGCTGTACTTCGAGGTTACACTTTTAAGTTATTACTGTAATTTGACCAACTATTTCTATTGTTTTACTAATCTTTCCTTTATTTCGCTTCCATTCTTTCTCTCGAACTAAAGCTAAGTGTTTAGCTTGGCAATCTTCAACTGTAGCTCTGCACATTCTTTTTCAAGCAGAGTTTTAGTGCTTGTAAGTTGTACTTTTTAGTGAAGTAATTTGTCGAATTACTCGTTTTTGGACTAAAGTGCTGTGCGTACGTTGAGAAGAAACAGTTTGTCTTTATTATCGGTCTTAGTTACGAAATATATACTTTTCCTGGAGTGCTATAACCTTTTGCAAGCACTTGTTCGTAGTCTTTAATTTTACTAGCTTTTTCATATATTTGTTCATAAAGTGCTCGATTTTATTATCTCAGTCGTCCTAGTTCTCTCTCCTGTTTCACGATAGTTTCTCTGTACTCTTTTGTGATTTCTTCTGCATCTTCGAGATTAAATTGGGCTGCTTTTCTCGCTTGGTCAGCTTCTACTTTTTTGAGTCTTTTTTTGTACTCCTTCAATTCTAGTCCTCTGAGTTAATAATTCTGTGTGAGTATTTAGTAGAGTTGTTTATACTTCCTGCACTCTGTTTATAACTGCACGATCTATAATTGGTGATTTTCTTTCATATTTTTGATCTTCCCATGCAGATCTTCATTGTGTTGTTCTGCTAATTTTAGTGCAGCTTTAATTGACTTGATTTTTCGATTTAGCTTAACGATATCGATCACTTCACCTGTGCGTTTTTCGGCCAGAAAATACCCAGAAAGGTTATCTTCTGATGTTACTGTCTTCATTATTAGATATAATTATAAAATGAGGACATTGCCTTGATATCAATAAATATATTGTTGAGTGTAGGGTATTGTTGCATAGAGTTATTAAGATATGGATTAAAGCTGATCAATTAGGGAACATTTTACGAGACATCTCCAGTTGTTGATCAATTTGGTCCAAATTTATGCCTCTCGATTGCGAGTAACTACCATTCATTCCACTCTCCACCACTCCCGATCTTGTCTACTTCTGGAACGTTATTATCGAAGGATTCACGTTACTTCCTCCTCCTACTCCTTGACCCACACGCAAATTAGTCTGCAAAACTGGAGGTGTGTTGCTCTGTCCTATTTAACCGTATACGCTCTGCACCATTGGTACATTTCCTGAGTAGTAGGTTTGTTGTGGTAAAGGATTGAGTAGGACTTCTTTGGGTCTTTGAAGAGTTTAGCGAACCAATCCTATGTGTTGAACATTTTGATAGTATTGTGAGCTCAAATTTGAAGATCTAGGAGGTGGTCTCAATGCGACGAGTTTATCGGGAATTTCTTCAAATTTAAACTCTTGGAGATCGTTGATAAACTCCTCATATTTTCTGAGCCAAGCGACGATTTATCTACAAGTTATTCTACGCGTAGGCTATACTTGACAGAGTCCTTTAAGAAGCAAAAGTAAAGGTTAGGAATATGCTTTAGAATGTTAAAGAGCATTGAACTGGCGGTCGAAAAGAGCATAGTTGAATTTATTGCCGTTTTCATAAAGTGTTGTTGAGTTAGATAAATTTGCAGCATCGAAGCAAGTCAATCCAACAGAAAAAGACTCACTTAAACAAGCAGTTGCTCCTTCATTATCGAGTTTTCCGTAGTTGATGTCTTTTAATTATTATGGAGCAAGATACGTGGTTTACTTCTCGAAAACTGTTTTGAAGTAGTTTATTTGCTCATTGGGCCAAGTATACTGGCACGCAGCTTGTACTTGTCCTTAGTGACTTATGAAAATATTGTGAGGCCTGACATCTCCCACCTTTATCGAACGAGCATGGAAGAATTCCGCAGCATTCACAATAGAGTAGATGAGGTACCATAATTCGGCTTATTAGAAGTATTTGCTTTACATTTCTCTTCTGTTGTTGATCTAATCACTCAGTAGGTAAGGATAGTTTTTGTATTGAATCTTTTTTAGATGAAATTTACCCACGCAAGACCTCCACTACCGCAAAACTCTGTCTTTTCGTACCTTTGGCTTGCTGGCAGGTATACCGATTAGATTTATCCAAGTTATTGTACTTTTTTCTGCCATTTTATAAACTCGGATTGAGTTGCGAGAGCAATGCTGATTTCGATAACTCCATCATCTTCTTGACTAGCTTTTTGTACCACTTTAAGGTTGTGAAAGCGAGGATGTGAGACGACTGGTTCTTAAGGATTACCGTTGGCGGTATTATTCGGTTGTTCTCTGGTTTTGGTAGCTGCTGCACCCATTTTTAGTTCGTTAGATAAAAAATATGAATAAATAACTCAAATTAAGTGCAGCTTACGAAGTTTCAAATTCAATCAACTAATACTCAAGAGTGCAAATAGTAGTAAAAATATGAAAATACACATAAGGATTGAAAGATCAATCAGATCACCGTCTCTGAACAGTAACTGATTGGAGTTTCGCCCTTATGCATCTTGCGAGGTAACTGTTATAACTCCTTCAGATCTTACATTACTATCTCCCCTCGTTTAATCTGCATCAACTAATCAATATATAGTGAGGTGTTGACTAAGGTTGAAGGTAAGAACTTATTTGAAAACTTGATTCTGATATTACTGTGGCTTTTGCCTACAACTTCCATTTTTTTCAAAATTTCCTCGTTCAAAAAGTAGTCATAGTGTAGTTTTTTGTGGCAGTTTTTGAGTAGCTCCTCATAAATTTCGTTGTATTTCCAGTGTTATAAATTTTAAGAGCCAAGCTTTATCAAGACTATGGTTTGGAGAATAATTAGGAGGAACTACCTTTTTTGCATAATTTCCTTAAGGTTGACTCTTTGGTCCATTTATATATCCTCAATATCTGCAAGTTTCTCGTTGAGCTTTTCGACAAGATAACCAAGAGTCTTAAGTATTGATGTCTCAGATATTCTTTTTGATCTAAGTATGTATGAGAAAAGGTAGAAATTGCTCTGAGTGAAAATACGATACCAGTTTTGCTCTTTCTTCTCTTAGAAGATATTCGAAAGCAGGAAACTGATAAAAGTGTTGGCTCTAGCTTTACTCTGTTAGGCCACGAAGAAGACTATGAGTTGTATGGTTTTTGTTGTTTTGATTGGTAATATTTTATTCTGGAAAACAAGAAAGATTTAATTAAGTATAGTCTGATCATTAGAGAGATCTTTTAAATATCTTAATACTTAAGACAAAAGTGTATCTAATTTATGAGCAAGCTCGTTTTTAGATGAGTCTGTCATGTCTCTCATTTCTAGGATAGTTGAGTCGTTGGGGAATGGTTTATGTACCCACTCGTCTCCTGCTACTAGTTCCGTATCAAAATTGACTATATTTTCAACGATGATCTCTATAAAATCGGTTCTATAGGATTTGAATGTTTTGCAGAGTTCAATCATATTTTTAAGGTAGAGTTGGTGTATTTAAAGCGAGCATAATTTGTGAGGGTAGTTTTCTTTTAAAGCTGCAAGGATAGGCTTTTTATCTACAATTTCTGAGAAGATAGTGATGAGACATTTGAGAGCATGCTAGTAAGAGGATTGCGTAAAAAAACCTTAAATGAGCATATTGTATATAACCTTGCATGACTGTGGAGTACTAAGTTTGTAGATTCTGAATATTTTAAAGAAGTATTGGTGGTACTATGTGAACGGGGACTAAAACCAGTTGATGCGATGGAGAAGGAAGGGAAAATGTTCTGGAGAGTTGATGGATTGCTTGATGAGGTGGTTCAGAGCTTGAGACAAATGTTAGGAGGGTTCTTTTGCCGTCAAAACAAACTCATAGATTTTCTTAGCAGAAGAACCTAGCAGCTCTACATCACCTGAACTCATCATCAACTTCACAAAATTATTATTATAGTCACTTCAAACTTTATTGCCTTCTTAACATCACACAAAAAGTCTTTGATTAACTCAGAAAATCCATCTTCTCTGTCAATAGTATATATTTTGATAGATCGATAAACCAAATTAGCAAATACAAATTTCTAAGGTATTATTAATAATTAGGCTAATATTTAGAAGAATCATTTTTTTGTACTGCCCTTCACACTACCTTTCACACTACTCTTCACCGATTTCTATGCTACTTTCTAGCTCTTTGTTAGAGTTGGTAATTCAGGTTGTACTTTATCTTTCACTATACTTTCAGGCATGTCCCAGAAAAATACAGCTCCCTCTGAACCCACAGTAATGATTTTTCTCTGATCAGGAGAAATTTTGAGTTTGCTAATGGATCCGGAATGTCCTTGTCCTTCAAAATAGCAGATGCCTTCATCATAGTTCCAAATTCTGAGGATGCAATCTTGTCCACCTGAAATAAAGTGTTTTCCTTCAGCTGTAATATCAAGAGTGTTGAGTTAGCTTTGAGATCCTTCTATAGATCTGATTATCTGTCCATCAAATTTTTACCAATAGCTGATTTTTCTATCAGAACCTGCAGTCAAAATCTGATATTCTTCGGTGTTGAAGATTGCCTGTTTGAAGGCAGTGGTTTCGAACATGCACAACAAACGGGAGTGTTTTTTGAGATCCCAAATGATACATGATCCATCACTACTTGCAGAAACAGCTTGAGAGTTATCTTTGCTTACTTGTATGGACCAAACTCTACTGCGATGTTCTTTCAATGATGCTTCCATAATTTGAGTTTGCTTAGTGATTTTCCATATTCTGATCTCTCCTTCGGCTCCACCAGAAATGATTCTTTCTCCGTCAGCAGTTGAGGTGACAGCTGTACATCCGTGATTATGAGCATCATTGATTACATACAGTAATTTTCCAGATTGAGGGAGGAATGCTCTGATTTTACCATCTGACCACCCGGAAATGATACTTTTTCCGTCATGTGCAAAACTCACAGAAAAACACTAAAGACCCGGCACTTGAATTCTAAGCAACTATTGTCTATTCTTTGTATTCCAAATTCTAATTTCATTTGGTGCAGCAGTTGCAAATACTTCTGAGTAGTTATGAGGGAAGGCAATGTCGTTGATGCGCTAGTAGTGACAAGTGTTTCTGAGTTAAGGAGTTAGAGTTGTTGAATTAACCCAATAGATGTTAGATTGAGATGTTCCTCCGAAAAAGTGAGTATAGTCTCCAGTAAAAGAGATTGATGTAACATTACCCATAAGTTCACTCTCTGAAAGGATATTCATATTTTGGATTGAAATTCTGGCAAGTTTACCTTCACCTGTTCCCACAACTAAATCTCCATTAGGAAGCAGCCTAACAATAGAGACTCCAAGACTGAACAATCTTTTAACTGGACCTACTCTTTTGTATATAGCTTTTTCAATATTAACTTCAAAAATATCTCCAGTTTTGGTACCACAATAGACATACGTGTCTTGAAAATCGATGGCAGCACAAGTGAAGTGTCTCTTGACGTTACCGAAGTTTGCATTGAGCGATTGGATTTTTTTGTAGACTTGATCGATGGTCAAAATTTGTATGCCATTTTGTTGGACTGCAATAAGCTTATTGTTATCGTTGTTGAAGAATAAGATTTAGTTTACCACTTCTTTATTTGGAGCACCGTATAGGCTTTTGCCTGACTCCACATCCCAAATTACCAACATATTTCTGAATAGTTTCAAATTTACTTGTCTTCGAGACAACCTTGGGAAGCTAACAGTTTGGAATCAGCTGAAAAAGAAAGACTGGTCACTGCTTGTTTGTGTAATCTGAATCTCTGATGGATTTATCGTTTTTGGAAGTCCCATACTATTACCTCTGCCACTTGACCTGGTAATGATTGTTAGGCTGATGCGAGGTAGCGACCATCTCTAGAAACTTTGATTGCTAAATCTAAGCAAAGATACAGGAGATGCGGTGATTATGACCTCTGAGAAAAGTCTGAGTTCTAGAAAGGATATGTCGGACGACAACGGTTGATCCTAGTGGATAAACGATGTGTTAATTATCAGGGTGTAGAAGCAGTCCATCGTAGATATTGCCTAAGTGATACATATCATACCTGAAAAGCCGATGACTGCACTGATTTATAGATGTTCTTGCATAAGAAAGTTATATTTTCAAAAATCAAACGAAGGGCAATAAATATCATAATTGTGTAAAATAGGATAGGAAATAATTGATTGATTCAAATAATAAGAAATAGAGAAAGTGTTTTTATTTGTTTTATTTGACGCAGTGGTAAATCAAAATGATTGAGTTGAAATCATTCCACCTAAAATACCCAGGATATTGTGATTAGCGATTTCTTCAACTGCCTCTCCGATGTGCCTCTTTGGATCTAGCTTACCAGTATTCTTAATTGCCAACTCTTTGCCATCTTTCTTAGTTTCATCTTCAATTCTTTTGCCCCATTACTCGCAATGCTTGCCTATTTTTCCTAGCTTCTCACTACTCTCTTCTGTGATCTACTCCTGATTATTGAGTTTTAGAGCGTTGTTCCACTTGTTTTTATAAAGATTCAGTAACATTTTTTCTTCCCACTAATTAGTCTTGTAGTTTATATTAATGGAATAGTAATATTTGTTGAGTCCTTTGTACATAGCTTCGATTGAAGGTTTGTTCAAGTGTCCATTAACTGAAGTTGTCTGGCGAGGTTCATGTCCACCCATGCCTAAAATAGGATTGATCAGTCTGAAGGCGTCAATTACAACTTTTCCTCTAACTGATTGAATGGGATCTATAACTACTGCAACACATTTTGGGTTCAATTGTTCAAAAGATTGCTAGATTAGGACGAATTTACTTGGGTGTTTATGTCGACACTAGAAAGCCAGCAACCAAAAGATGGGTGAGAATGGTACCATCCTACAACCACTTCAGTTCTCTGTGTTTGTTTTAACATATCGAGCATGTCCTGCTGATAGACTGGATCGACTGATTCCACGCTGACTGAAGTTCCCGACTGAGGCATAGCAAAAACATCAACCACTTTTATTGCGTAATCATCAATGACTTAACCGATTAGAAGTCCCATGACTTAGAGAGGAACACCTGCTCTAGAATGTTTGAGCATTTTGAGGAGTGCGAGTGAAGAGATGTAGATTTGTTCAGAAGTATCTGGTTTGTTCGTAGCCTAAGGATTGCCTTGACTTCTTCCCATTCCGCCGAGCCCTGCAAGCCCACCAAGTCCACCCATGTTAAACATTGTTCAAAAAATATTCAAATTTTGTTATAAGAAATCATTCACTTAATGATCATTTCATAAAAGTATAAGTAAATAAATGATGATTGTATGTAAAGTTTGTTGTGTTGTTTGGTATTAAAATCATTATAACTAACGGTTTTCTTCTTGCTAAGTGAAGTTGCGGTCTAGAATTGGGAAGATGATTTCATCTTCTTAATAATGGATTTTTTTTCTTGAAGATATCTCCTCGATGTTGTCATTCAAAACATTCTTTAGGTCAGTTACCACTTTTAACTATTCCTCCCCTACTTTCAGAAGGATCTATCTCACATCCTTGTCTCCAATTAGCTCCTGTTCTTCCAATCTAAACTAGGCACAACTAAAGTTCTAATTTTTCATTTTTGTTAGTTTGACCTCTTTCTCATTGTTTATTCTGATAATCTCTTCAACTTCTTTCTCAGAAATAATCTTGCGAGCTATGATTTTTTATTTGAAAAGTTTGATAAAGAGAGGGTTCCCAAGATTGTTAGTTAAACTTTTTTTTGCCAGAGTTTTGCGACGAGAAGAGGACTCAAAGACACCACCGATTCCTTTCTAGTTGGTATACATAAAAGAAATAAGACCTGTAAGAATAGTTTTAATATTCCATGAAGAACTCCAAGTTTCTTTGTGATAGTGAGTGAACGTAGTACAAATAGGCTTACCCACCTCAAAACGCCCGTTTTCAGTTAAAAACCTGATCTTAGGAGGAGCAAACGGATAATCTTCGGGTAGTTAGAGCACACCATGGTAGAAACCTTTCGCAAAATCTTCTTCGAGCCCGAAGAGGCAAAAATGGAAATTGAGGAAATCAATGCGAGTGACGAGTGCCTGTGGGTGTGGTTATTTTTACAGAGACTGTTCTTCTTTCTGCAGGCGAAGCTCAGTGATTTTTTTATTCATAGTATGTAATTATAAATGAGAACCTCAACATAATTAGATTCTGAGTTAATAGCAGTTACCTCCTTGACTCAATAAAAAAGTTTAAAAAATAAGAAATAAAGTCTACTCCTCTACATTACTCAGCTTCAAAGTAGTTCAAAGAAATTTGTGAAAAATTATTTAAAAGTTGTGGTATTTAACTTGGAGAGAGAAGTTTATTGATGTTTGTTTGTTAAAATAAAACAGATTTGATGTTTTCCTAACTTTTATAATCATTTACGATTATTAACATGAACGATAACTCAATTGTAAGTCTCCACATCCATTCCTACACGTTTATAGCATCTTACACCAACGAAACAATGAGAATTTGTCTGTAAGTGAATCACAATGAAGAAGTATTGTTTGTTAGTCCAAAGTTCACAGCCGAGTACTTCCCTCATTAGCTCAAAGTTCTCTTTGAAAATGTGAATGGTTTCTATGAATATATCTACAAGGTGGTAGCCAAAAATATGAGCGATAGGATAGCTTTTAGAAACGGATTGTTGAGGATCAAAGTATTCATTGATGATAAGATGAGGTAGATTCCTATAAAGATGAAAAAAATGGTAGAGGAAAAATAGAATGTCAATGATAACCATTTCGTGCTCACTTCTGTCAACTCGAGGATCTCAGAGGAAAAGGAGTCTCGTCTCAGCTCCAAATTAAACATCAAGGAGGAGTTTTCAGGACCAAGACTCAAACTCATGATGATGAGAGAAAATAACAAAATGAAGAAAGCGATGACTAAGATACCAGAATTCAGCTCATCAACTATCAGCCATAACCAGCAGAACAATCAAGAATTTCCTTACACGAAACCTCAAACTTTGCATCGATACGATAAGTACAAAACGTAAGAAAACAGTCAAGGTCGCAAAAGCCATTCATAAGGTAAAACTATCTACAACAATTATGGTAGAAGCCTGACTTTGAAGAAGGGGATAAAAGACAGTAATATAGGATTTAAAGAAACAAACTTGGACATGAGTATCTGTTTTAAGATGTAGGTAATAAAGATCTGAGATCTATTGACGTGAAGGATTTGATTAGTTATGACGTTTCTAGACTGATATTGCTGAATATCGGATACAACAACATAGGGAACGAGGGCTTAAAATTACTGACTTCAGTAAGATGGCCTGCTCTTAAAACCCTTTACGTGTGTAGGGATAGATTAACCAAGGTTTCAACAATATTTTCAAAATGGAGTGGACTCCCGCCAACATCTGTTTCTTGCGTACACTTTCCTTGAGTAAATTTGAGATGAGTTAGGTGGTAATAAAATCAAAGATATCCCAAAAAATATCATTCAGTTAGAGTTTCTGCAAGAACTGTTCATTTGTACTTTTCTTCTGATCTAGACAACAATAAAATAGAAATTATTCCGTAAGAGCTATCATTGATGGAGTAGCTAAAAAATCTGTCAATATGTAAATACAAATATAGGTAGATGGCAACAAGTTGGACCATGCAAGGAACAAGAAGACGCTAGCGAGGTTGAAGGCCCGTAAGGTGCAGATTTGGTAGTGACTCATTTTTTATACCAATTGTAACTATTCTATCAGTATCAAATTCAAAGTGTTAGTATAATAATATAGATTTATAATAATGTCGTATGTTTCTAATGGTCCTCCCTACTTTTGCTATCTCAGCATCAACAACCTACCAGAATTTATAGTGCAGATTGTGCTGATGTGTCTTTCTCTTCTGCTTGTCGGAGATGCGTTTAGAAAGTTTTACAGGATGCGAGGTTCACATAACAAGCATGTTACTTTTGTGTACTGCCTCTTGTTTTTCTGGTGGATCAGTAAGTTTCAAACTACATAGCCTATGTTGTTTCAAAATCTTACAGTCTGCTACTCTATCAACTCAACAAAAGCGACAGCTAGAAATATAGCAATGATTAGCTCAGTTCCATGAGCAAGTACTACTTCTTTGTGGATTGGATCAACGCTTTCACGATTCAGTGGCTACTTCTTTACTTGCCTTACCAGTGGTAATATTGTGATAAATAAGGGCCAAACAGATTTCTCTTCTGTTCGACTCTCTGATGAGCTAAAAAGAAAGTGAGATCGAAATGTAGCATCCAGTTGCGACGTATCAGGGCTTCTAGACGAAAATTTATAAAACACTTAAGTTCTACATGTTTGTAAGCATCTTTTGATCAAGTGGAGACTCATCTATCTTGCACTTCCAGTAGTATTTATCATCGTCGATAACTAAACTATACTCTTCAAAATGTAATGGTTGGCTAAGTTTAGAATGATCACGAGTTTGCTCGTCGACTGCATAGTTATAACCTTATCTCTTATCTTGGGTATGGTTTCTCTCAAAACAACGAAGCAGCTGAAAGAACAATTGGACTAATAATAGTCAAAAAGGGTAAAAATTACACAAAGTAGACTTTCAATCAATACCTGTTTTTCATTTTTGCCAATACTATACGCTTCATCTTCGACCTCAAACACGTCATCAATCGTGTGTTTTCAGATGACATTTACGTGAGTAGTTGCCCAGATACCCAAGATTACAGTATGGCAATGTCTATGACTCTGCTAGTTTGTACTTGCCTTCTCACATTTTATCTACCAGTTTTTATTATCCTGCGAATCTACAACCTGCAAGAAAAACCTGAACAAATGTGCGAGAGTCTGATTATCAGTAAGGCAGATGACCCGCAATAGCCTTAGACTGGTCGAAATTGATATCTATAGTTCTACTCACTAATTACAACTATAAAAATTCTAAATATAATTGCATCACTTATTGCTTTACTCAAACTTCAACTATCTTGTCACATTTTCCCTAACTCTAAAGTTTTTTGAGTCCTCATCAGCTCGCTGCTCCTTTGCAGACCTCATGATTTGGGAGAGAGTGAAGATCTGTCGATTTTTTAGAAGTTCCTCTTCACTGCTTTCTTTGTCACTTATTTTCTACTCGAATTTGATGTTAGAACTCTGCGGGTCTATCTTTTTTTTGTTGGGGAAGTGATCGTCTTATTCTTCTTTGATACAAACTTTTTCCCATTTCTATTTTTTTATTTGTTTAGTCTTTACAAACTTAAGAGCTAAGTATCTTTCAAATTACATTTTTTGAGAGTGCCCTTACGCACGATAATGAAGGGATCATCGGGTCTCGGTTCTACACTAAAAAGGACAGGATTCTACTCTTCCATAAGTTACGACTCCAGTTTAGGCATTCTACAATCAGATGGGTTAGTTAAAAATTGTTCATTTTTTGATACATTTTTAGACTACTTAACAGTTGCAGAATGTACTGCATCGTCGTTCGCATTGAACTAATAGAGCGGAGCCTCATTTGGATCGTAGTAAATAGAAGTTGTGAGGCACTACTCAAGTAGTAGGTTTTGCTCCAGGTTCTAGGGATCATGATGGGAAGAATGTGGTCTAGTGATGAGTTTGACTTTGCCAGGAAGTTTGTCGTAGTGGGAGAAAGATTCGTATGGAGAGTGGAGTGGTAGTTTTTTGTCCTTTTTATCTTTTTTTTATTTGAATTTCTTGAAGGCGCTCACAGACTTTTTCCAGAGTATGGGCTCTGGGAGATTAGCTTTCTGAGGAGTGAGACTAAGGCAGGAGTGTTTAAAGACGTTCTGTTCTTCGAGGTTAAGGCGACTGCCAACTACAGGAATGATAATATGATTGATCATTGAGATTCAATATAATTAATTTCAATAGACATTTTTATTTAATAATTGTCAAAAACAACAAATCTTATTCCCTTCCTCTCCCCTTCTTGCTGCTTCCTCATATTGTACTCCATTTCAAATGGATTCTTAGTTGCAATAACTCTTCACTTTCCATCTTGTAATTCCTTCGATGAATAACTCTACAGGTATTTTAAAATCCGTCCAATTTGTCTATCTAAACTCAGAAGCCAAGTAAGGTAAACTTCAAAGCTAAAACTCCTCTAAGCATATGAATAAACTTGATGAAAATAGTACAGTTACTGACAAACACTGGCTCTTTTCAATACGCAAGTACATGCTAGAAAATAAAGCTGGAACTCCTAAGTAAAAAATAAATGTTTTGACTTTTTCAAATCTTACTGAAAAGCAAAAGTATTCATTGGAAGTAATCACAAACATCAAAGATACTAAGCTTTTTTGTTTGCTTACATCCTTGCTTGAGATCTTTAACGCTGACGTCCGAGAGATTATTATTTTTGAAGTAAAAATTTTGTTTTGGCTCTCTTAGCACTCTCTTTCAACTCAGCCTCTGTGAAAGTAAACACTTCTTTGGCAAGTTACTCGTCCATTTTTGCAGACTGACTCTCTCCGATATCATAGATGAGCCATCCTGAGTTTATTTGATTGTACCTGAATTAAACGGCAAGTACCCATGTAAGCGACGAGG
>Ga0194117_10003777_pt1 | contig 14952 bp, 10 predicted proteins | sample TA2MahsurfametaG_FD_160579 | JGI IMG/M metagenome (GOLD analysis project Ga0194117, IMG submission 160579) | Freshwater microbial communities from Lake Tanganyika, Tanzania - TA2015009 Mahale N1 surface | ecosystem: Environmental > Aquatic > Freshwater > Lake | place: Tanzania: Lake Tanganyika...
GTGATCATGAATGTATCTATATTGTTTATCATTTACCTATCTCTTTAGTCCCATTCTTGATAATAGAACTGTTTGTAATGGTGATGAGCAGGGTGAATAGTGAAGTGTTCAGCAACCCAAGTTGATAATTCAATTTGTTCGTATACTTTGTCAAGAAGCAAGTCATACTTCTTTCCCATCATTCCGTGGCAGTTGGCACAGTTTTTGGTGAAAACTTGGAAACCTACATTATTTTTATTATTTGAAAAAAGTTTCCACCAAAGGAAACTCTAATAATGATTTACCTCTTCTCACACTTCCTGAGTCATAAGTGCCCCAAGTTCTGAACTGAGGCCAGGAGAGATGTCCGTGGTGAGTTCCTACTTCAGTGACCTGTTCTTCGTAACCCTTGATACCCCAGTAGGCACCGATATCGTCTCTGTAGATGAAGCAGTTTTCTTTTTCTTCTGCTTGCGAGAAGCCGAAGCCTGCAGCAAAAGTGCCGAGAATGAGTTTTCTGGTGATATTCATTATTTAATAAATGGTGATACAAATTATTTATTGTAAACTCTGAAATCTATTTATAGTTCACCAACGGGTCCAAAAATATCTATTTTGAAATAATAGTCAGTGCTACGTTGTTGTTTTTAGTTTAAAAAACTGTTTTAGCTGAGTTATAAATACATTTAGTTATTCAGGAATTATCATCTTAACGCTTGTGCTAAATAGCTTCTCTCATTCTACTAATATCTCTTGAGCCTTTGTGCTCATCTTGGCGTAGATTAATACTGCTTATAACTTTTTTCCATCCTGCTTCCTGATTAATTTTTGTGTAGGTGTCCTTATTGGTTGCTTCCTTTCTAGTATTTTCTGCAGTTCTTTATTCTTTTTCTTGTTCTTTTTTGGAATTAAACTCTTAGAGTTGTTTTTTGCCTTATTATCGCCTTTGTTGTTTTTATTCCCACTATCTTTGCTAAGTAAAGTAGATGGTACGCTTTTTTAGGCCAATAAATTTTGTATCCTCTGCTATTCTTATCGTATTTTCTTGGTGACTTCGTCTTACTCGAATTCATCGAAATCATTTTAACTCTCTTTATCATTTGCAGGCGGTTTCTGTGGAGAGGTGTCGTTGTTTTAGCGTGGATCATTTGATTCAGTGGTGACTTTATGGGATGGAAGATAATGTAGGTAATGGGAGGTTATTAATTGTTATTTAAGTTTTCTGTGTGTTATTCGGCGGGCTGATGGTGAATTTGATTTTATTCTTGATTTTAAGTTTCATTAAACAAATCTTCCATTGTGTGTTTGTTTTGCTTGGCCGAATTATAAAGATATCTAATTAAATAGGACCGTTTAAAACAACCTCACACGTAAATTGTAATAAGCTCCTTTACAACATAAAAAATCGATAAATAATTTTTCAACTTAAAACTTTTTAACAAACACAACTAACATCTCATAATCTTTTAGACATATGGAGTAGGCTTAAAAAATCGAGATTAAGATGAGTATCACTTTTTGTATTTCGATTTTTAGTCTTTTACGGTCGGATAGCTGTTTTGAGTGGGTGAAATTGCTCCTTTTCTATTCTTGGAATCAATACTTTACTTCTGTAAATTCTGCATAGTTTCTTCAATTTTGTCTATTTCCATTTTATTTAAGTTCTAGAAATGCTCGCTTATGGCTTTCAGCTACTCATCTTTAATTTTTATGAAATCTGCTGTTTCGATCTGGATTCTAAGACTCTATTGTGACTATCCGCAGTTTTTCCATAGATAGTCCATTTATTTTCCTAACAATCTTGCATACTGCTCTTCTTTTAGTTTTTTGATAGTAGGATAGAGATCTTCTGGGACTTCAGTTGCTTTATTGATGATATCGTTGAGACTATTGAGCTCTTTTTCGACAAATTAGTTAATATCTTGCCTAAGTCTTTCCAATGTTTATCTGTATTTATTAACAGCAGTATCCAGTTCTTCAACTGGTTTTTTCTACCTTAGAACTCTGCGTGCAAACTCCTTATAGCTGATGGCTACGTATTTATCAGATTTATTTTCGTGTTGATGCATCCGTTAACATGATTAATCATCGCACTGTAGACAAAAGAAAGCATACTCTGAGCAGGTTTAGTTGAGACATACCATTCTAGCTTACTTCTTGTTGATACACTGCGGATATTTTCTAAATTTATAGGATTCGACAGATGATTTGTTTGTTTATTATTTCTTCATGGTTACTAAATATAATAGTTTGTTAAAAATAAAGAGTAATATTTATTGTTTTCTGGCAATAAAACAGCTTAATGTGGTTTTGAGTTTCTATCAATTGAGATAAGAATAATTATGTGGATAGTATTTAGGATAAATAATTGTGGGAGATGATTTAATAATCGTATTCTCATTTGGATAGATTTAACTTCCTAGTCTTATCTTTTTGCAACTCTTTTGTAATTATTGTAAAATTAATACATGATATCACTTTATTTTTTTACAGTTGTTCTTCAAATTAAATCTTAAGAAATGATTCCGATGCCAGAGTAAGCTTTCTCCTTCTTGTATCTCGAGAACTCGTTTTTATTGAAATCAGAATTGTTATTTAAGCATTTAAGAATGCTCTCTTGAATTATTGTTATAATAATATTAACAAATGATCTATTTTTACAATCCATCTGAGATAACTGCTAATTGGCAACATGCCTATGAGTAGTTGAGTTTGAAACTCCAAAATCTTGCCAAGGATTACGCTTCAGCGATTTAACTTCGATAGAAAATTAATTAAAAGATCTTAAATCTTACTAAAGAAAATTAAAATATCAAAGCCAAAAGATTAGAAAAAGAATTGCAAACCCTTGAAAAAGAGTCTTCTTCGTATGTTCCCCTATTGAAAGCTAATGGCAGAGTTTAAACATCTAAAAATGTTAAGAAACCACCACCCAAAATCAGAAGGCAGTTTTCTTAATCTATATCAGCTAGGGAAGAAAGACTCATCTATTAATGCACGTACTAAGGATGCCATAAAACCTACACAACACCTGTCTCAATGAATCTGCACATCAAACAAAAGCATAATGGAGGCAATAAAAGAGAACGTTAGGCTTATGCAGTAAAATTTTATTAACTCAGAGAATGGTATTGGAAGCTCAAGAAAAAGGAGAAGAGATTCCTGAATTTGATATTAATCTTCCTCCTAACTTTTTAGAGGTAGTTTTGATTTGATTTTAGGAATACCGAACAAGTTACGAATATATGAAAAAATACTGTATGTGAATGCTCTAGATTTTTAAATCTTCTTACTTTCTATTCTTTAAACTTGGCTTTAGCAAACTAAAAATATTTTTTTAAAAATAAATAAATTGTTTATTTATTCTTACTTCTAATTTTTTAGCTGGGACCAAATATTTTTGAAAATTAAACAAAAATAGTATCCTAAACATTCATTATAAAAAATATAAAAGTATGTTTTTGAATAGTATTCAGGTAACAAGAGAATGACCTCTTATTTGGAATTTATTTCCAATATGTTCATATTAAAATTATAATCTATAATAGAAGTTAATCATTGCTTATTTTCTCCCTATTTATTCTAAGAAGAAGACTCGCTAGATCCAGAAGAAGAAGAACCTTGATTTTGACTCATAGATTGACCGATTTTCATCGCAGCATTTCTAGCGTTCTCAATTGCAGTTCTAACAGCGTCAGCATCAGAAGGTTGGAGATCTTTGTCTTTGAGTTCGTTCAACTTAGTAAGAGCTTTTTATATTCCTTAAGCCACATCAGTTGGGATTTTACTTCTAAACTCTTACAATTGACGCTTGGTAGTTTCATAAACTCCATGAGCCTAGTTTTTGAGGTCAATAATTTCTCTTCTCTTCTTGTCATCCTATTTGAATTTCTCGGCTTGTTTCAACATACGATCAATTTCGTCTTTTGAAAGACCTCCTGAACTTTGAATGATAACAGTGTGGTCTTTTCCCGTAGCTTTGTCCTTAGCATTCACATGGACGATACCGTTGGCATCAATGTCGAACGATACTTCGATTTGAGGAACTCCTCTTGGTGCAGGTGGAATACCAGCGAGATCGAATTGACCCAAAAGTTTGTTATCAGCAACCATTTCTCTTTCTCCTTGGAAGACTCTAATGGTGACAGTTGTTTGATTATCAGCAGCAGTTGAGAAAGCTTGGGATTTCTTTGTGGGGATTGTTGTGTTTCTTGGAATCATTTTAGTCATAACACCTCCAAGAGTTTAGATACCCAAAGAAAGAGGAGTGACATCGAGAAGCAAAAGATCTTTCATGCTTCCTTGAAGTACACTACCTTGAATTGCAGCTCCAACAGCGACAGCTTAATCGGGATTGATTGATTTATTGGGTACTTTCTCAAATATTTTTTGTACGAGCTCAACAACTTTTGGCATACGAGTCATACCTCCGACCAACAAAACCTCATCGATTTTGTTTTTAGGAAGATCAGAATCTTTAATACAGTTTTAGCAAGGCTTAATAGTTCTCTTTAAGAAATCATCAGTAAGAGATTAAAGTTTAGCTCTGGTAAGTTTGAAAATGAAATGTTTAGGTCCTGAAGCATCAGCTGTCAAGAATGGAAGATTGACTTCAGTTTGAGTTGATTGAGAAAGCTCTATTTTAGCCTTTTAAGCTGCCTCTCTAAGTCTTTGAATTGCAGTTTTATCCTTTGAAACGTCAAGCCCTGATTGTCTCTTGAACTCTTCAAGTAAGAATCTTTGGACAATACCATCAATATCTTATCCTCCACATGCGGTATCACCGTTAGTAGCTTTGACTTAAATAACACCTTGACTGATTTCTAAAATAGATATATCGAATGTTCCTCCTCCGAGATCGTATACTGCAATTGTTTTATCTTCTTTCTTTTACATTCCGAAAGCCATAGCTGCTGCAGTTGGCTCATTGATAATTCTTTATACTTTTAGGCCTGCAATTTGTCCTGCATCTTTAGTTGCTTGACGCTGAGAGTCATTGAAGTAAGCTGGGACAGTAATTACTGCACGATCTACAGTCTTTCCGAGATAGCTTTCAGCTGTCTCTTTCATTTTCATAAGAACAAAAGCTCCGATTTGAGAAGGAGAGTAATTTTTTCCTTGAATCTAAACCCAAGCATCACCACTCGAGTGTTTGACAATTTTGAAGGGCATATTTTTCTTATCATTTTGGACTGCAGGATCATCAAATCTTCTTCCGATAAGTCTTTTAGTGGCAAACACTGTGTTTTCAGAGTTAGTGATAGCTTGTCTCTTAGCTGGCGCTCCAACTAATTTTTCTCCTTCTTTGGTGAATGCTACGACAGATGGGGTGGTCCTGTTACCTTCTGCATTTTCGATGACTTTTGGGGTGCTGCCCTCCATGAGGGCAACACACGAGTTAGTTGTTCCAAGATCGATACCAATAATAGATCCTTTGCCTGCAGAGCTGAAGGAGCGAATAATGTTTCTGTTCAAGAATCTTAACATCTGATAAGTAATTATATATTGTTAGAATTAATTTTAATTTAACATTCCTTTAAGTTCTAGAAAATACTTTAGTTATTCTATTTAGGAAGTTCATTTCTTATCTATAACAGTCACAATTAAATATACATAAATTATGAACTATCATTTCTAGAACTCATTTTTATTTATCTTCTGGTCCATTTGTTTCAAGAGCTTCTGAAGTTAGTTTTACTTCTTCTTTTTTGTTAACCCTATGCTCTTCGCGAAAATGATGTCTATCATATCTTAATCTATATATGGATACTTTTGATTTCATCGTCATTTTAGAATTTTCTTAGCAAAAAGACCATAAAGATTTTTAGTTGATTCATAGTCTCATCATCTTTTAATAACTCTTGGACAGAGTAGTTTACTGTTCCACTCACTGATTGCTTCACCTCTTAGCTCTAAATACCTTTCTAAATATAGCTATACCTTTCTTAAGCAAGTTTATAATAGTAGTTATGCTCTCAGGTGAAGAAAAAGCAGACTGAATTAATTGTATGAAAGAATCCTTAACTTCTTTAGAGTTTACAATTTTAACTAGGGCTGTCTGTATGGCATGTTGAAACTAGTTATTTTAAGCTAACTTGACGGCTAAATCTTTGGAAGTGATTTGTAGTGACTTTGATCCTTTTTAGGAGATATACCTACATAAAGTCGCTGCTTTTAAGAGCAGAAATTAATAAATTTAGGATATCGTCTACAAATTTTTGCTATTGGATTATACTGTTTACAAATTATAATCCTTCCTTTCGAATGTTTTGATCATCGAAGATTGAACCTAATAAGTTTTTGGCACTATATCATAGTCTATTTACAAATTCTCAGTTATTTGAAAAGTCGGCTTCTATACGCTTAAGAAGTTGTTCACTTTAGTAGTAATTTGATAAGTTGCCCACTCTTTTGCACTGTAAACATAGGGAGATAGTACTGGATATGAAGCTGCTATGAGTACTAAATAAATTTTAAACTTATGAGGTCTCATATGCTGTTTGAACTCCATCCATTCCTCCTCGATCTGGAGATGCTCTCGAAAAGATTTAAAAGGATTTGGTACCCATTTGAAGAATCTATTAAAAAAAAAGGACATCACAACTATTTTATAATTTTATGATACTTGTATAAATAAATTCAAAGAATCAAAACCCATAAGGATTAATTGTCTTTTTGGACCTGAAAGACCAGCCTTCTATTCTTCGCTTAAAGTAGCTCTTCCTAAGACAGGCTTTTTCGTACTATTCAGCTATGATACTCGGATTGTAATTTTTTAAGAAGTTAACAAAATCCTTACCTTGCTCAAGCAAAATGATTTTAGAGTTAGGGTTTTGTCTTGGTGTATCTTTCCGAGCAATCTTGTCTATATCTTAGACTTAATTTAAAAAATTAAGCTGAAAATCATCTTACTAAGGTTTCCTTTCATTTGGAATCAAAAGAAGTGTTTTGTTTTGGTAATGTTTGATTGTAACTACTTTCATTCGCTGCTTTCTATTATTTCGGGTAGTTTTTAGTCGTGATTGACTTGAATTTTTTATCTTCTTTATTAGCAGATAAATATTTGGAATGAAATGGTATTCCTGTTAAATTAGAGCTGGTGCTTAAATTTCTTAGGGGGAGGCATACTGTAGCATTCGCTATCTCAATTCGTTAAAGCTTTAAAAATCGAGAATGTTTTTACCTATGGAATCAATAATATCACTTCTTTTTAAAATATAAGCCGTAGTAGTTTATTAAGTAACTGCTTTTAAGTTCATATTTGTATTCAAAATAAGAGAGCTATAGCCATATACATTCAAAGCTGGTTTTTCTTCTGAAGGTTTGATGACTCTCACAACTTTGATGATTTCCTGATTATGATGTATTTTTTTAAAGAAAACATTTACTTTTCCACTATTGATGATAACCATTTGCTTTTATCCATTTTCTTAAAAATTGATGAGCTCATCAGGTTTATAGATACATCTGATTAATTTGAGAGCAATTTAGTTCTGGCAGTTGACTGTAAAATGAGTCAAAAAGAAGATACTCTTCTTTATGACTTTCATGTTTGTTTACAGTACAAATTACTCTTTAAGAGTTGGGTCAACATATTACAAAAATTATCTTTATTCATTATTTTTAAGCGGGGTCTACTTCATCTCAAATTCTTTCTTCTTAATATCACTCTTCATTTTATAGCAGAGTTCTCTACTCAACTGATAATGGTCTTTCAATTTGAATATTGTAGATTGATATTACTCGAATTCAACATTTTTCTTTTGGATTTCGTTTACTGTTATTCCAATCACATTTATCATGTAGCCAAAAATGGCAGTACCAACTATTTAAATTAGGGTTATTATAATTGCTTCAAAGTAGTTACTTGGAGTCAAGTCTCCGTAGCCAACTGTCACCATTGTAGTATTGGCCCAATAGTATGTATAGATATACAAAACGTACCAAGGTTTACCATTGAGCTGAGCTTTTTAAATCCAATTCTTTTAGCCCTCGGGTGTATAATAAGCCATGGAATACATAACTAAAGCCTAAGTTAGATAAAAGCTACAAAAATATGGGCCATTACAAGTGTAAAACAGAAAAGCTAAATGATTCGAAGCTACTTTCTCTTTTTATTTTGCTAGGCATAGAGAGTTAGAAAACTGAAATACTTTCCGATATTTCTCCACTGAATAAAAACGCAGACGAACTAAAAGATGATTAGAAAGGTTTAGAAGTAGGAGTTAGTATAAAAATGCCTTACAATCATGAGTAAAGCAGCAACAAAAAGATACAAAGGTTATATAAAGTCTTCTCTCCAGTAGATTTAGTAAGTAGTTTACTAGTTTTATTCACTCCAGATGATACTTATCTTCATTCCCAATTCACAAATGTTGACTATCGCCAATATAACATAAACTGAAAAGAAAAGGTGAATGTTGAAGATAAGTGAGATAGTTACTGCCCAGGAGAATACAACGATAAGGATACCATGAAAAATTTATATAACTGGGATTATTGTATTTCGGCTGGTTATTTACTAGCTTAAGGTCTATTTCTTGAAAATTTATAATTACTTCAATCTTTTCGAACTTTACTCTTACTCTAACATTTTTTACCATTACTCCTTTACATTATCAGGTTTCTTATTGGGCGGAGCCAGAAACTTCATTTTTTTAATCAACCGATTAATAAAAAATCTGAGTCTTAGATTGGAAAGACTAAACTGGTTGGACTACATACTATGCGAATCCATTTATTTTTATTTGAGTTCGTTTCTTGAAGTATCTGATATGGGAGCGTCTGAACTTCTCCTTAAAGGACGCACTTTATTCTTCATGTGATATAGTAATATATCAATTTTTTAAATCAATCGTACACTCATTAATTGTAAAACTTATATTTGAATGCCCAAATAGCAAACAACCACTACTAGCGAGTATCAGATCAAACCAAAGCACAGAGAAAAATTCAAACCTTCAGAAGCCCGTGAATTCATAAAAACAGTACTCAAATAAAAGCTTGTCCCTAAACAGCAAAATCCACCTTCAGATCTCAACCCTGTAAGCAAAGAAATTGCTGACGCTATCAAGGCTAAGTTCAAAGAAAATGGTAAAGAAAGATACAAATATATCGTACAAGTTGTTTTGGGTAATCAAAAGGGTCAAGGAGTTCAAGCTGGTTGCAAAAATTTTTGGGACGCAGATACCGATGGAGTGGCCTATGAGCAGTACATAGACGATAATATCTTTTGTTTAGTGACAGTCTGGGCAGTTTATGTCTATTGATGACTTTAGCTTTATGTATTGTGTTAGATATTTTGCAGGATAATTATTGTAATATAAGTCTGTCTTTGTAAGACTTCTTTTAAACTGTTTTTATCTCTATAGATCATAGTGTTTATAGGGTTATTTTTGGATAGATTATTGATATCTATAATTTAAATCTACTATGAATATCCATCTAAGGTGGAAAACACTACTTCTAATAATCGCATTGCTTGTCAACATTTCTTTCTGTCAAACGGCCGATGATGACTAAGTAGATATGCATTTCCCTGACTATCCTCATAAAGTCTATTCAGGTACATCTACAAATATTAAGGTTTTCTTGTACTTGATTCATTTATGCAAGCTAAAGTTGTTCACTATGTATTCTATCCCTCACAAACTGATCAAACTGCAGATCCTTTAGTACTTTGGTTTAGCGGAAGCCCAGGATGTTCAAGTTTGATGGGCAGCTTTTACGAGAATGGGCCGTTCAAGTTTTTACCTTAAAGAGCGAATTTGGTTATAAATGAGAATGCTTGGAACAAAAAAGCAAATCTTTTGTACTTATAGATGCCTCCAGGTGTTGGATTTTCTTAAGGTAGAGATTAAGTAATCACTGATGATAGTTTCGCTAAAGATGCGACTGTAGCTTTGAGTTTGTTTTTAGCAAGATTCCCTCGATACAAGAAAAGCGATATTTATCTGACGGGACATGGTTATGGTGCAGTTTTTATTTCTTATCTTGCTCATTCAATTTTAGAGACGAACAAAGATCCCTATTCCATCTTTGCTGATAAATTCAATCTTAAAGGAATTTTACTTGGAAATCCATGTGTTAAACCAGATGAATGCCATGCTACTGGTGCAGTTAAGCATTCTTATTACCACTATGAATTTTTAGCCAAGAGAGGATACTATTCCAAAAAGACTTGGAATCAATTTGTTGGTGCATGCACCTTAAACTACTAATCGGTAGCTTGTTACACTCAAAGAGTAGACATGGACAAACAATTCAATAATACAAACACTTCTATGTACAATATTTACGATAAATGTTACAGATCTAGAAGTTCATAAAACTACATTAACACTGGTTGCTAAGATACTAAAGGTATCATTACATTCTTCAATGATCCAGTTATCAAAGAAAGATGGAACATTAACAGTGATAAAGAGTGGATGCCATGCAACGATAAAATTTACACCTAGTTTTTGGGCACTAGAAACGCTTACACTTTCCTACCTTATTTTATTCAAAACAAACTCAGAATAGTAAGCTTTATTTTATTTAGTGGATTTTCTCAGGAGATGTAGACTCATTTGTGCCCATCATCGGAACCAAAAAATGGATTGAAGAGTTGAGACATGAAATCGATATGCCTGTTAGAAGAATATGGAGAGAATGGTGGGTCCCAGGTAGACATTCTGGAGAGGACCAAGTTGGAGGCTTTATTTGGTAATTGAGAGATTTCACCTTTGTGACTGTAAAAGCAGCTGGCTTCAGAGCAGGGTTGGATCAGCCTTAGGCTATGTCATAAATTTTAGCTGGATTTTTAGCAGGAAAGACATTACCTTATAAAAACACTTGATCTATGGAATATGTTCTAAGTAGATTGCTTTACAATATCATTAACCTATTTTGAATTATCTTTTCAATAGCTCACATAGTTCATACTGTGGATTGAAGGTTATTTTAATTTTTAGCCAAGCTATTTCACTTTATGCTATAAAAGTATGATAAGTTTTTAACGGTCTTTTTGCTACTGTCTGAGACTTTCGTAAAAATTCTTCAAAGGTTGATACTCCTACTAAATTATTCTTTTCATTTCGTGGTTGTTATGTATCAATTCATGATACTAAGAGACTGGCACAATATCAAAGTGCCTATTTTTCTGTTGAGTATGCTTTTCAGGGTAAAACTGCGAAAAATTGTTTTGAAATTCATTTTTTTTGACAGTGGCTGTTGGTAATTTTTCTGATGACTTAATTCTGTATAATTGATTATCGAAGTAAATATTAATTTGCTTTTGAGTGTGTCTGATTGTATTTATTTTTGGATTTATGTTTTACTTGGCTTCTTTGGGATTGTAATCTTGTTTATGAGAAATTGTGCTTGGATTATTGGAGAGAGACATATTGTGGCTAGCCCATAAATTGCTATTTGTTTGACTTTTAAATCTTTTTAAATTCTCATCGATTGTTTTTGATTTATTTTCGTTGGCAAAGTCATACTTTTTTATTTCTCGTGTATTCCTACTTTTTCTCGGGTTGTCCAGTTCGTGGGGAAAATAGAAATGATGAGGATTTTGGTAGATGAGAGGGATTTGTACTTCATATTTCGTCTAATTTGAAAGCAAACAGGGGATATTGCCGCAGAGTTGATCCATAGTTCTGTAACTTTGGTTAAGTTAAATTTTCAAATTTAAAAGTAAAAAAAAACTTTTAACTCAATTAAACTTTGATTTAAAGAACCATGTCTTGATATAAAATAAGGACTAGATATATCTTGCTTTTGTATACTTTTTAACGGTAGGTCTATTTGTAAACAGTAATTAATAAGTTTAATACTGTTCTTCATAATAAAATGATTGTGAATCAAAACCTTCCTTTTCAATAAGATTATTTTTCGAACAGTTAGAACCTAGAACATTTGAGAAATAGCATCAATAGTCTCGTTTCCAATGACATAATCACTCTGGAGTCTCTACTAAATGTTGTAGAAAATACTCTCTCTCACAACCAAGTTCTGCCAACAGACTAAATGCACTCCTAAACGGTCAAAAAATAAGAAGAACTTGAACTTTTCAAGTATCTTTCTGAGCAAAACAGAGACAGGTCAGATACCGTAACTGGGTTAGCTCAACTTGTAAGTAAATTTGTGACAATTTAGTTAAAATGATCGACTATATCGAAGAATAGCATCAGAAACACTAAACATTAATTCGAGGGTATCTACGCAAAATCGATTAGCTGAATGATACAATAAGTTAGGTATCTTATAGCAAATCTATGACTGAAGTATGTTATGTTTAAAGTAGAATGATAACTAGATATTAAAATAGCAATTACAGTATGCCTTAATTGAGATTGACAAACTGATTGAAGAAAAGGAATATTTTAATCAGAATCAAATTATAAATAGTGAAATGAAGGAATAATTACATAATTTTAAGATATAGTTGCTTGAAAATCAACTCAGCAAGTTGAAGAATACTCTCACCATCTTCAAAAAAAGTAACTCAAATAGTAAATTATCTGCAAATATGAGTAAAGAACCAACCAGTACTTTGAAATATACTTACAGCTTGGACCATTTTAACACTCCTAAGAATTGCAACTTTTGTTCGATACAAACACATAAACTCATTAATCCCGATGATCATATTTTGAGCCATGTTAAAAGTGAAGATAGATAATCTCAAAATGATAGCAACTAAATAAGGAATATGAAATCACCTACAAAAGCAGTACTAAGTTACCTAACTGAAAACGAAATATGCTAGGAAAATATTGATTAAGAATACCAGAATCAAATTGAGTAATATTAAAAAGTCTAAGAAGTCTAAAGAAAATCAAGTTACTGGAACAAATGTTTTAAGAAAGAATCTTTTGATTAAATTTATGACCTAAGGATTAATAATAATTCTGATGAAGTAGAAGAAAAGCATAGGCTATGTAGTGACTTCAGCCAGAAATCCTTCATTTTAGATTTTTTACCAGAATAAACACACCACAATAAACTTATCTTTATTACTGAAGAAGACAACTAAAACAGAAGCAACTAATCTCGGCATGAATTTAAATTCGATAACTGCCACTTAATGCCCTCTTTGTAAACTAAATCCTCTTAAATATCTGTGAAAAATGTTGAGGAGGGCAAAATCAGTTAAAGGAAGTATGAAGGCTATGGCAAATATACGAAGACATCATTGTGGCAAAGCACTATAATCTACAGAACTGCAAAAAATCTGACATAGTCAGTAATAATGAAAACTAGTGCTATACTAGTTAAGTAAAAGTAAGAGAAGAAAGGTTTTTTTCCATCATTGACTAACTTTATTGTAAAGAATAGAGTAAAAAGAACTCGCCAGAAAGCAAATAGTGGCCTCAACAAAATTTTAATATGATTTATGTTTTAAATTAGGCATTTGTAAAAATGAAGAAAGGCATATTATTTATCACATTTCTGCTAGTGCTATTATCCTCTGAAGTTGCTAACCATTGTTTAACACTCTCGTTTACAGTATTTGAGTTGTTCTGCATTAAAAAAGATTTACTTTGTGATGAAGTCTATTTGATTAGAGATCCTTTGCAATTTATCTAAAAATTTTTGAGGTAACAAGCTGCGAATGTCTACTTTCGAATTTGAAATGCTGGGTTTTAAAAGCTAAAAGTTTTAATTTTCATGATTGTAAACTACATTTTCGGGTTCTCTTAATATCTTCATCTAGTTTAAATCTATCTTTTAGTTTTATCTTTCAAAACTATCAACGTTACTATTGGCAAGTTATTCTTTCTCAGTATTAGGAATCACTCTTTTGCGATTAGCATTGATTGTACTATCACTTCCATTGATTTTTTATTTTAAACTGTCATAAAATCCTGTTTTCCAAATGTTGATTACTTTATCTGAGCCTCCTGAAATAAAGTAATCTCCTTGCCTGCTAAATTTAGTAGTGTTTGAGTGAGATTACAAAGTATATTCTAATTTGCCTTTTTGACTATTCCATATCTTTGTGGTACCATCTTCAGATGAACTTATCAAGAAGGGGCAATGAGGATGAAAATCTATACTTTTAACTGGCCCTTCGTGTCCTTAATATACTTGGATAACATGTTGTGACCTGAGATCATAAAGTTTAATTTTTTTGTCATGTGAACATGAGGCAATAGTATTGCCTAAGGAATGGAATTTAACTTGATGAATAACTCCTGTATGTTATTGGTAACACTGAATAGATTTTTTTGTATTTAAGTCCCATATATGGATAACTTTGTCGTCACAAGAGACTATGTTAGTTGCAGTTGGACTAAACTAACAGTAACGAACCCAGTTATTGTGTTGTTTTAAAGTATATTGGAGTCTTCTGTCAACTGTTGACCAAACTTTTACTAATTTGTCATCTCCGCAAGAAGATAAGAGCAGGCCATCACAAGAAAAACCTATAGCTCTAATACGAGCATTGTGAGCTTTAATTAAGGTTACTTCTTTAGCCTTTGTATCGAAATCTACCTCCCAAAATTTGAGAGATTCATCACTAGATGCAGATACTAGAAGCGAGCCATTGGGACTGAATTTTAGATCGTGTATTTGATTCTATTTGAGATATGGATTACTTTGTGCCCCAAAAGTTTTTTAGGTTGCGTTTGCTTATTGAGATCCCATAAAAGAATGAAATTATCCATTCCGGCAGAGGCGACATATTTGGTTGTAGGGTGGAGATCAAGAGACATGATTGACTCTTTATGACCCTTGAGAGATCGGATTAAGCAAGGATCTTATTCGTTGTGCATTGCAGTATTTAAATTATAAGAAAAACAAATTAGTATAATATTTGAGATTGAAGGAGAGATGTAAAAAATAGATGAAAATGGATTTGAGCTATATGTGGGTTTATATGCCAAATTTAAACAAATTTAAATCAATATAATATTTGAGAAGATATACACAAAAAAGCATGTAAAATTATACTAAACTCAAAGACAAAGGCAACGATTTGTT
>Ga0194117_10003779_pt1 | contig 14948 bp, 32 predicted proteins | sample TA2MahsurfametaG_FD_160579 | JGI IMG/M metagenome (GOLD analysis project Ga0194117, IMG submission 160579) | Freshwater microbial communities from Lake Tanganyika, Tanzania - TA2015009 Mahale N1 surface | ecosystem: Environmental > Aquatic > Freshwater > Lake | place: Tanzania: Lake Tanganyika...
TGCTTCAATAGGTGCTACTGGTTGGGCCATATTTTCACGTTCGTCAAACCCTCCGCTTTTTGTAAATAGAAATACAGATGACGGCATATTGGTACTATTTTATCAAGCTGGAATAAATGAAGGTTCTATCTCCGTCTCCGGCAGCACCGTCTCCTACAACGGTGCTCACCTAAGTCGCTGGTCTCAACTTCCTTCTGGCGCTGAACGCACTGAAATTCTTCGCGGCTCCGTCCTCTCCAACATCGACGAGATGTGCGAATGGGGCGACGAAGAAAACGAACAACTCAACCGGATGAAAGTGAGCGATGTTGAAGGTGACAAGAATGTGTCTGGCGTGTTCCAAGCCTGGGACGACGATGACGACACCTACACCAACGACTTCTACTGCGCGATGACGGGTGACTTCATCATCCGCATTGCCCAAGGCGTCACCGTCGAGCGCGGCGATCTGCTGATGTCCGCTGGTGATGGCACCGCCAAACCCCAGGAAGACGACATCATCCGCAGCAAGACCATCGCCAAGGTCACCAGCACCAATGTGAGCTGCACCTACGAGGACGGCAGCTACTGCGTGCCTTGTGTGCTGATGGCGTGCTGATTATGAAGACCAACGAACTCCCCGCAGATCTGCTGCACGAACTTTTTGAGTACAGGGATGGCGAGCTGCTCTGGAAAGTCGGCGGCAATGGTCGCCGCATTGGGATGGTCGCCGGAGCCGTCAATCGTGATGGATACCGTCGCATCAAAATCAACTACAAGCTCTACGCCGTTCATCGTTTGATTTGGGTGATGCACGGCAACAAGCCAGCGCAGTTTGTTGATCACATCAATGGCGATCAACTGGACAACCGCATCGAAAACCTGCGGGCAGCTACCCATTCCCAGAACTGCATGAACCGCCGCCAACGTTCCGATAACAAGTCGGGCATCAAGGGCGTGATGCGGAAAAAGGACAAGTGGTATGGCTGTGTCACCCTAAATTACAAGGTGTATCCTGCTGGCTACTTTGATCACAAGGAAGACGCAGCCGCTGCCGTAGCCAAACTCCGAAAGGAATTGCACGGTGAGTTTGCACGCGCCAACTAGACGAGTCCCCTTCTCTAATGACTCCCATGATCAACAATTATCAAAGAAATTATAAATACCGCAGAGGATTATAAATCAAGCCATCAGAAATTAGAGTTACAGATATAAAAGGTTCAGTAGGACTTGGAACCATCAATTTCAACACTCATGGACAAGTGTTGGGTGGTATTACAACTGCTGAACAACTGTCACTGAATAATGATTTGAGATTAGGTTTAACACCATTTCTTCAGATGACTCAAACCATCTCAACTGATTTCTCAATCAGTTCAGGATACAATGCCCTCACAGTAGGCCCAGTTACAATTGGAGCTGGAGTTACTGTTACGGTTCCTTCTGGTTCCAACTGGACGATTATTTAAGGAGAAGATAAATGCCTATTGTTTTTAATGGAGACGGAACAGTCACTGGTATTACTACTGGAGGACTTCCAGATGGAGTCATTGATACTGATAGTTTAGCAGCAAACGCGGTTACATTTGCAAAAATTGGTACTACAGAACAGGGGCAACTCTGTAAGGCTTGGGTCAACTTCAACGGCACCGGCGCCGTGGCAATCCGCGCCAGCTACAACGTCAGCAGCATTACGGATCACGGAACGGGCGACTATACGGTGACCTTTACAACTGCGTTGGCGGATGCAAATTACTCAGTATGTCTTACTTCTTCAGTACAAGGAACGACCACGACTAATGGCGGGGCTATCAGCACTTTAAGTAGAAATGCCACACCAGGAACAAGTTCTGTAAGGTTTGAAACTAGCTCGATTTCTGCACTTGCTGACACTTTGAACGCCAACGTCGCCATCTTCCGCTGAGGTAACCCCATGAAAATTATCTACACCAACAACGAAGGCGGCGTCATCTTCCATAAATACTCAAAAATTATAAAACCATGAATCAACGAATTGTATATCCAAACTCAGAAGGTGGTATTGCTATTGTAATTCCAACAGGTGAATTGTCAACGGAAGAAACTGCAAAAAAAGATGTTCCCTCTGGAGTTCCTTATAAAATCGTAGATGTTTCTGAAATTCCAAGTGATAGAACATTTCGTGCTGCTTGGGAAGCAGACTTTACTAATCCAGATGGTTACGGAGAATGACAATGATACAAATCAATTTAAGTAAAGCAAAAGAAATCGCTCATGATATTCGTAGAAATCGGAGAGCAGAAGAGTTTGTACCTTTTGATGAAGTCATTATGAAACAGATTCCTGGCAATAATTTAACTCAAGTTGAAGCAGAGAGACAACTCATTCGTGATAAATACACAAAGATGCAACAAGATATCAATAATGCAAAGACAGTTGAGAAACTCAAGAGTCTTATGGAGGCAATGACATGAGTACTCTTACTTTACTTGGAAACGTTTCTGGTTACTCACAGATTGCCACTCCTGATAATGCGGGCGATCAGACCTTCACGCTGCCTGGCACGGGTGGCACGCTGGACCGCCTCAACCGGGCGGGCAATGTGCTGCAGGTGGTCAATGCGACGTATTCGACGCAGGTAACAGTATCAACAACTAATTACACGGATACTGGATTGACGGCTTCAATTACACCGTCAAGTTCCAGCAGCAAGATTTTTGTAATTATAAATCAAACATGGGCCGCTATTGCCCTCACCACTGCAGTCTATGGTGGCATCCGCTTGTTAAGAGATGCAACGGTGATTTCAACACCAGTGGCGGATGGTAATGGTCCTTACGAGCTTGGGCTTGCTGTAAGTGGAAGTGGAACAACAACCTTAGCTCTATACGGAAGATTTGCTTTATCATTTCTTGATTCTCCGGCAACAACATCATCGGTAACCTACAAGACACAGTGCAGACCTTACGTCACGGCCAGCTCTGGTTCGTTTACTGTTAATCTCCCAAATGCAACGTCAAGCGTTACTCTTTTGGAGGTAGCAGCATGACGCTCACTAAGATTAACGCTCTGCAATCCCTCCGCCCCGGCGCTGAGTGGGTGCTTCGTGGCGATGAGCTGGAGTGGCTTAGCCCCGACATCCCTCAGCCCACCGAAGCCGAGATTCAAGCCGAGCTGGATCGCCTCATCGCTGATCAGCCCCGCAAGAAAGCACAGGCCGCACGAGCCGCCGCCTACGCCAGTGAAGCCGACCCGCTGTTCTTCAAAGCGCAGCGCGGCGAGGCAACCATCGAAGAGTGGCAGTCTACTGTCGCTGACATTCGTGCTCGCTTTCCCTACCCCACGGAGGTTGAATCATGAGCACGCTCAAAGTTAACTCCATCGAGTCCAGCAGTGGTGGTGGCGTCAACATCATTAAGGGCTTCAATCGCCGCCCAGCGCTTCATCGTGGTCCGTTATTTACGAAAACAACTGCTACCACACTTAGCGTGGTTGCCGACTGCTCACTCAACGGTTTCCATTACGGTTCCGCCACGGCTGTGACGATGGGCACGCATACCAATAACACGGATATGGCTATCTGGCAGCACCCGACCAGTGGGGCATTAGTTAGTGACGCGAGTTTCACTACGGCACCAGCAGGAGCTACGGGTGGCTCAATCGTTGCCGGCTATCACTACATCCCCAGCGGTCGCCCTACAGCAGTGAATAGCGGCAGCCCAACTGCTAGTGCTGAGATTTTGGAGTACAGCATCTGGGATTTGACCTGGCGACCTGAGTGTCCTGACCCTCGTGGGATGGCAAACATTGATGGTCGGTTCTGGTGCGACCTTTACCTATGCGGCTCCACCAGCTTCGCAGGCACGACTTTCAGTGCCGTTCAATCCAGCAAGATTGGCCTCACTATCGCTGATAACAACAGCCCACCTTTAATCCCTAGCTTCTACGGCGGCAATGGCAGTACGGCTTACACCCTGACCAGCGGCAACCATCCTGGTAGCTGGTATAACTTCTTTGAAGTGGCACACAGCTTTGGCAAGCGGCTGATGTTCAGCTGGGAGTTCCAAGCCGCCGCATTTGGTGCGCCTGAAGCCGGCAGCCGTGGCTCTGATCCCGGCACGGTGATCTGGGAGCGGCAAAGCAAATGGGGTTTGGCACAGGCCACAGGGACGCTAATGATCTGGGGCATTGAGCGCGTTGGTATCTGGACCAGCGGCAGCAACTCCAACACAGGTGGTCGAGGCACGGAATTTGCCGACGCCCCTCGCGCCGTCCTTCTGGGTGGCGCCTGGAACAACGGAGCTGATTCCGGGTCTCGGTTCGCCAACTGGATCGCCGTTCCCTCGGAATTTGGCAGCGCCATGTCGGCGCGTTTTGCTGCCGGGCACCTTATCTGCGGATAGTCACCATGACATTTATCAACACTGCTACCGATCTTGCGGCAACAGAAGCTAGCCCTGAGCGCATTGCGTTCTTACAGAACCTGCTGAACGATTACACCATCTTTGATGATGCGGAGTATCCCGAGGGCTACGACCGTCAGTTGCAGCCCGGTGACGAAGGTTATGTGGTCCCGGTGCTGCGGCAGGAATGGAACGCTGGGGCAGCAGCAGCTTGGGGATTTGACAGCCGTGAGGCGATTGAGGCGGTGCTCTAATGCCGGTCAAGTCAAAAACCGCGCTAGGGCGCATATTGACGCGGCTGCCAGTCCTGACGAGATCAAAGCAGCTCTTGGTCTTGATTAGTTCCAGCCACTACGATGGTTGCGTAGAGCCTGAGCCCCTGTTGCGTCCCTGAGGCGCATCACGCTCAGGCCATCCATTTGCAAGTATCCCCTGCGACGACAGCAATGTCTGAGCTTCCCTTCATCTACGTCTGCAGCCACGCCGGCAAGATCGGCAATTTTCGCTGGGTCAACACGGACACCTGCTGGCGCGGCTACTGGGGACGCTGCGGCTACGTTGATCCATGCCCTGACGAAGACAAGGAAGGAAGCGTGCCGCTGCCATAATCGCCGATACATTAGTAAAACGCCCTTAACTTCTTACAGGTGGCCGTCAAATCCAAGCAAGGCGTCAAGGCGATCGAGCACCAGCCCGGTCCTCCCAAAAAGACCCGCCAAGGCCGTTCACTCCACACCCACCTTGGAGCGTCCAGCCGCAACGGCCGCAAAAAGCGGTATCGCGGCCAGGGCAGGTAGCTACAATAAAGAAGTAGCTTCCGGCCGGCCGTGGTTGAAATTTTTGCAGCCTTGGTTGGCTCAGGCGTAACTATCGCCGCCATGGGAGTTGGCGGCGGAATAAAAGGCAACAACGCCAATAGAGAAACGGTCACTCGTCTCACAGTCGCCGTCGAAAATATCGCCGAAAAATTGGAAGAACTCCACGTCGACATCAAAGCTGACCGCCGCGAAATGTTCAACCGCCTCAATGGCCTGGAGCAGCGCGTAACTAAGCTGGAAGCAAAAATTTGAGCCTAGAACGGTGTCTTCCAACGTCGTCAACACCATCGACCTCGGCCAAGGCTTCATCATCGAGCAACTCGAAAACGAGTTCGGCCACATGTATTACCGCATGTGCAAAGGCAGTATTTGCCGTTACGCCGAAGACGAGTACATCGCCTATATGTACGCCGAAAACGCCGGCTGGAACAAGTTCATTTACTGATCCAAAGTTTGATCGCATCTTCCAGATGTGGCTCCCAGAACTCCTGCATCCTGAACCAGTCGAGCCAATCCTCCACCGACCCCTTCCTCATGTTGCAGCTGTAACAGCACGCCACCAGGTTGGAGCGCCTCGTCTTCCCGCCCTTCGACTTGGGGCGTATATGGTCAAGTGTGCCTGATCGCCCGAGTGGTTCTCGGCAATACGCGCACTTATTTCCCCAAAAATTCAAAATGTGTTCCCTAAAACGGGCTTTTGCTTCCCGCTTATTGAAAAATTCCGTGCCATCTATGTGATTGTCCATGCAGGCACACGGTTAAATGAAATGTAGCGATTACTGCACACCCGGCACGTGACACGGCTTACCAAACGCTCTAGACTTACACAAAGCACTTCTCTGCTTCTATGGACTTCATCAATCACCCAGTCTTCTGGATCGTAGTCGCTGCAGCTTCCGAGCTGATCGCCCTGAGCCCCTTAAAGAGCAACAGCATCGTGCAACTGGTGTTCCAGGTTCTGCAACTGCTGAAAGCAAAAAAGCTCTGATCGCCTTCGACAGTGTCGGGTGGAATAAACGTATCGGGCAGTACGCCGAACGGCGAAAAAACGAAGCGTTTACCTCCACCCGCATCGACGAAGCCGAAACCACCTGGCACGCCACCCAGCCCTCCAATATCCCGCCACCAGTCGTGGTGGATCACCCCATCGACGACACCCTTCAGACTGGAGAGAGCCGTTTACTAGGCGGCGCTCTATCAATCCACGCCCCCTGGAGCCGTGAGCAACCCGATCCGCCTAATTGATCTATTCCGCTACTACAAGGGGCTGCCACATCAAATGGCGGCCATCACTGAGCTGGAATTTGCGATCAACAAGGCGAATCCCCATCTCCTCGGCCGCAACCAGAGCTGGTTCAAAACCTGGAGCGTCTCCGGCAAACAGGCCAACCCCAACGAGCACCAGCGCAACGACGATGCCACCAGCATCAGCCTAAAAGTCCCGTATGAGTACCAGCTAGACAACGGCCCCACCGGCTACCGCGAGTGCTTCAGTTCCAGTTGCGCGATGGTTGCTCGCTACTGGGGCAAGATCAGCGGCGACCACGAATACAACCGAATCCGCCGCCAATTCGGCGACACCACCGACCCCAAAGCCCAAATCCTGGCACTGAAAGCCCTCGGCCTCCGCGCCACCTTTGAGATGGAAGGCACCGTCGAGGACCTGGAAAACGAAATCCGCGCCGGTTTCCCTACCCCCGTCGGTTGGCTCCACAAAGGTTCCGCCTCCCAGCCCACCGGCGGCGGCCACTGGAGCGTCATCACCGGCTTCACGCCAACCCACTTCATCCACAACGACCCCAACGGCCAAGCGGACATCGTGGCCGGCGGTTACAGCAACAACAAGGGCGGCGCCAGCATCGCCTATTCCCGCGCCAACTGGCTAAAACGCTGGCTCGTCGACGGCCCTGACTCGGGCTGGTACCTGAAAATCCGCCCCAACTGACATGCGCCCGATCGAACAGTCCGTCGAGCACCAGCTCACCCAAAACGCCCAAGACCGCTGGCTCCGCCAACGCTACGAAGACAAGGACTGGAACGGCCTCCTCGAAGCCGCCCTTCTCCTCAACACGCTTTACCACATGGAGCGCACCAAGGTGAGCTGGGCCATCCACGAAGCCGCCGACAACCTATCCGACATCTGCGGCTACGACCGCGACTGAGCCAGCCCGCTGTACAGCATGTACATCGGGTGGGACGGCTGATCCCGCCCATCTTCGACGTACATCCGCTCCAGCTCATCCTGGCGCGTTTGCTGCCGGATCACATCCTGCACAGCAACACGGCGCAGGGTGTCAACGCTATCAGTCATCAGCTTTCTGCCTCTGCAGGTGACGTTTTTTAAGTAGCCCCGGACTGGTGTGAGACCGCGCCAGCTCAACCTTGGCTGCCGGCTCGGGCACCTCAATCCGAGACCCTTTGTATCGAAACTTAGCCCAGTGAATTGCATCCTGGAGCGACCGGGCTTTTACTAAGTCCCGCATCGGCCCCTGCCCCGGCAACCACACCAACAACTCGAAATACTGCTCTTGAGGGGTCATATCAGTCTGCGGCGAGCGCCCAACTTTTTGGGTAGTGGGGCTCAGTAACGCTGTGGACACTAGCAAAAGCACCAAGAGATTCAGCGACAATTCGCGCCGCCTCGACAGCCCGCTCATACGTCACCCACGATCCAGCATCCTCCCGATTCGGCGTCAACCCAATCCCATTGCTGGTACGGTCGTACACCGCCGTGACGTACAGATTGTCTGCACACACCACAAACCTGGTCATCGCTTTTCGATGAACTACTGTCACACACTAACCCAAGCCTTCAACAAGCCCCAGACTTATTAACGATTGTGACTGAGTCTTATGAGTCTTGCGATACAACTCCTTCTTATTGCCTGGAACGCTGCCGCCCTTCCACTCGCCGCTTCACCGACTCCGCCCACGCTGCGTGATCCGCTGCTTCCGCCGCCTTGTACTCCGACGACGGCAGCATCCGCTCCAGCATCGTGTATACCATCTCCCGCATCAGCGACGTGGTGCGCTTGCCTTCTTTCGCCGCCAGCTTTTCGACCAGCGCATAACGATGCCGATCCACCAGCAACTGGCAGTAATACTTCTGTCCGTGCTTCAGCGGCATAACCGACTGTCTACTCTGCTACACAATAGCACTACCATCGGGCTGGAGCATCGACGTACTTGCGCCAGCCATTGGCCTGAGCCATCCGCGCCCCACCCCGCTGCTTGGCACACCCAGCCCGAATCCCCCTCGCCCACTCCAAAAAGGCGGCTGCCCTGTGCAAATCCGCCGTCTTCGCCCGCCGAATCTCGTCATACAACCACTGGAGCACCAGCTCCCTGCCCGTCTTCGGCGTTGGACTCATGAGACTCACCCTGCTACCAATCGCCCTCCTTCGTCAGTCTGACGATCCGCAACCCCGGCCACAACTCCCGAATCGTGTGGTGCGCGTGGGTCATGCTGTCAGCCATGATCGTGGCTTTCTGCACTAACCCGCCCGGCGTACGCAATAACGCCACGTAATTCGTTGGTGCGTACCTCACTTTGCCTCCACCCACGAATCGCCGACCTTAGCCTCGGCCAACGCGGGGACCTCACCCAACCACTCAGCCTCGGCCTCCTCCATGATGGCGGTCAACTGAAGCGCCCAGGTTTCAGCGTGCTCTTCACGAACAAGAAGAATAACTTCGTCATGAACGACACCCGCGAGGCACACCACTTCCTCACCATCGGCCTTCAGCGATGGCCATAACTTTCCAAGCGTCCGTTTCAGTACAGCAGCACCAGCCCCCTGGATTGGGGTGTTAGATCGAACTGTCAGTGAATTGTGGTCGCCCGGAAGAAACCGCCTGAGCCCGGAATGGCGAATCCTGATCGCGGCATTGTCCTTAGCCGCATCAGCCAATCGAGCATTTTGGCGTTGCCACCCGCTAATTCCTTTATACGCAGCGTGGAACTTTGCTCGGATTTCTGCAGCTTCATCAAGATCCATTTGTATCCCCATTCCTGCTGCATAATTTCGTAATCCTCGGGCTCCCGATCCATACAACAAACCGAAGTTCGCAGATTTACTAACTTGGCGCATATCTTTGGTGACTTGATCTTTAGTAACGCCATAAATCTGCATTGCGGTGAGTGTGTGCAAGTCCATGCCCTGCTGGAACGCTTGGATCATGAGAGGATCTTCGGCCTCGGCGGCTGCCAGCCGTAGCTCCATCTGGGCGTAGTCCGCAACTACCAGTTTCCACCCGGCCGGCGCCTGCACACACGCCCTAAACCTTGAATCTCTTGGTATTTGCTGGAGGTTCGGCGTCAGACACGACATGCGCCCAGTATCCGCCCCAAGCTGCATGTAACTGGCACGAATAAACCCGTTCTCGCCCAAATGTTTAAGAAGTGCTTCAACCATTTGACGCCGCTTCTCCACCCGTTTCCACGCCAGGTAATCCGCCACAACTTTGTGGTCCCCGGCATACTCCCGCAACGCCGCCCTGCTGGCACTCGCCTTACCGTCAGATCCCAAGGGCTGCTTACCAAGCAATGCCGTAAACACCGCCAGTAGCTGCTTGGGACTGTTCAGGTTGAAGCCCGCCTCCAGTTTGTTACCGGCCCGCACCGACCCTGTTGCTTTTGTTCTCAAGTTGAGGCTGCCATCCGGGTCCCGAGGTAGCTTGCAATCATCCGGCAACGCGGTGTCCAGTGCCTCGACAAACTCCGCCCCAAGGCGAGCATGATCGTCCTGCAAATCCTGCTGGAGCTTTTCGAGTGAACTGCGATCAAACGGCAGGCCGGTTCGCCAAAGCTGCGCCATCGCCGGCAACGCCTTGCACTCCAGAAACCACGCCCGATGCAGATTGCCCTCAGCCATCCGCTGATTGATCGGCCCATCCAACTGGGTCAACAACTTCACGTCATACGCTGCATACTCCAACTGGCTCGGCGTCAGATCCTGGCTCCAGTCACTCTTCTGCTCCTCTTTGGAGATGTCGAGCTGCAGATACCGTTTGACCACGTGCTGCAGGCCATGCTTCACGTTCGGCAGCCCGTTCGTCAAGATCCTGCTGGCCAGCATGGTGCATAGCACCTCCCCCTCGGGATAAAGCTCGTGCTCCTGCAACCATCCCAGGTCAAACACCGCATTGTGCGCCAGCCAATACCGCTTGACCGCGAAGAACTCCTCCAACTCAACCCAGTGGTGATCTTCGATGTCCCAGCAGTCAATGACGACTGGCTCACGATCCAATGCCGCTAACTGCAATAACCGCAAACCGCCAAATTTCGGCTGGAGCCCAGTCGTCTCACAGTCAAACGCCACCGTCGTGGCATTGAACATCGTGTGCAAATGCTCGATGCCATAAAGAAAACGTGCATTTGCCATCAGCTGTGCATCTCCACGTGCTGAGCGCGCGCAACTTCGTGAGTCTCACTCTGAGACACAGGAGACTCACCGCCACTGTTATCCCAGAGATACTGCGGCGTTGGATCGTATTCGATGCACTCGATGCAACGATCCAGGATCGGCAGAAGCTCGTCCTCGATCACAGCAAACAAATCCATCGGAATATGCGCGTCCTGCATAGGCCGCATTTCGTCGCGCATAACCACGACGTGGAGCCGTCGCTGGAAATCCGCGATCAGCGTAGAAACCTTGTCAAAGTCGTTCATGATGCCTGGTGGGGCGACTACTTCAGTAATGTAGCACAGTAGCCCGGCTAGAGTCGCCGGAACAAGTAACAATCCGTAGCAAAGTCATCACCCGCATCCGGGAAACCGAAATCGCAACCACGCTCACTACGCCAGTGAGCACACGCCACACACAACAACACATCCGTCTGCGCCTGGAGCTTCCCCTCAAGCACAAGCCGTTTGTAGACGTCTTGGTAGCTGTTATTCGCCTTGATGTTGCGGATCGCCTCAGAGGACACCCCAAATCTCCGCGCCAACGCCGCCAACGACTCGGTCGACAACAAAACCTCTTCGACCTCGTTGATCTTGAGCTGGCGCCTAGACGGCTGCTTTGGTAGCAAAGTGCTATCAATTTCAAACCCTGGAGCGGACGGCTCTTCAAACGCCGTCCACCGCTCGCGGCAAGTCAGGCATTTGTACCGACGGCGCCGAACACCATCACTACGCAACCGACTCTCCAGGACATAGACATCATCACTCTGACAACTGGGACAGCTCATCTCCGATCTCGTGGAAGGCTTCAGCAATGGTCTGGTGGTGGAACCCGCAGGCTGCCAGAAACTCGCCAAACACCGATACCACCTCACTGGCGAGGATGCCGCGAGTCTTGACCGACAGCGACGTATTGATCTCTGCGCTTTCGTCGAAGCGCATCATCTCAAACTTGTACTGGTCAGACATCGCGGTACTCCTCTGATTCGAGTTTGGCAACCAGCCGCTCCAAATACCAGCGCGCTTTCCGCGCATCCTGGAGCGCATTTTCCTTCAGCCACAACCGACTGATGTACTTGATGACCTGCCACTGCAGGCCACCAACCACAGCATCTGGCGCAGCCTCGACCCAGTCCTCAATAACGTCGATCACCTCGACGCGCCCCCGCGTGTAGTGCGGGGGCTGATTCACTAGATCGCTCATGCATGGAGCGTCAACGCTGCCGGCTGCTGGAGCTGGACATGCTTCCATGTCTTGCCCCACTTGATGCAGTTGATCGTGGTGAGATGCACCTTGTAGTCCTTGCTAATTGCAGTAGACCCTTCACCCGCCGCCAATCTGCGCTTGATCTCCAATACCTGGTTGGCGTTCAGCGCATTGTGCCCCCTCTTGCGGCGAGACGCACGAGTCTTAACTTGAGACTCCCGTTGCTTACGTGGGGCGGGGGTAGCAGGCTTGCTACTAGCGACCTCGAAGTTGACAGTCTGGGACGACTCCATGATGGAGCGGAGTTCGCCGAGCTGCTCTTCGATGGTCTTGATACTGTCGGAGAGAAGACGGACTTGTGTGTCAGAGAGAATGGTGAGCATAGTGCTGAGAAAAGCGTTGTTAGTGTACTACCCAACAGAGGGTGTGTGGGCATTGTGCGGATGCTGCGCGTGGATTTGCAGCAATGTCGCCGCAGGCAGCTTGAAGATCTCGTGGAACGCCAAGCGTGCCAGCAGCTCGCGGTTGATCGACTCGCTTTCGTCAAAGGCATCGACGAGGCGAGCGATGAGCTGGGCCGCAGTCTGTGGTGCGACCCAGGTTTTATCGCCGGGAATCGGCTCAGTCCCGTAGTGCCAGTCGTCGTAAGACGGTTCGTTCCTAATCGTCCTGGCCGTCATCCTCCCAATTTGAGGCGTCAACGATCTCCCAGTTCGAGATGCGTTGGCTAAACATGCGTCGGACTCCGGCATCGGTCGCTGGGATTACGTCGTCTTCACAAAGGTAGAAGGAGCCTCGGCACACAGCAGGACCCCACTCGGCCGGCTCTTCATAGCTTTGCTGGTGCGTGATGACCATCTGGTCAACAACGGCCTCGCACTCCACGCGACCACTGGGAAGGAAAGCAAGATCAAGGATTTCAATGATTTCAGACTCCATAGATCGGTTCCTCCTCAGTCTGACCAGCAACGAGGTCATCCATCCACTTGTCCCAGCTCATCTTCAAGAACTGCTCCAAGTCTTCGAGCTGCCGGAGCTGGTGCTCGTCATAGGTCGCCTTGAAGCCAGCTTGTTTGCTGCGCTCGATGGACTGCTCGATGTGATAGATACCCCACTTGACGGCGTAGTACCAGGCGCTGAGGTTGCCGTTGGGTAGGTTGGTAGTGGTTGCCATAGTCCTTTGGTAGTAGGTAAGTGATGGAGCAGCGAGCTGCCCCCTCGATCACTACCCTTGCACAGAACAAGCCACTTGCCTAGTAGGCCAGTTGTAAAACTTCACACTCCCGGCTGCGAAGCCTCCAGTTCGGCGGCGAGCACAGCGGCTGAGCGCAGCATGGTACTGAGACTCGTGGGACGCATTTCGCGCCAGCAGGCATAACGGATGGCCTGGCGGAATCCCATGGAGACGTTGCCGCCGCCCAGCTTCCTGGCAGCCTCGATCTCCTCGCGGGTCATCCTGATGTTGACCGTAAAGTTCCGCCCCTTGCCCTTGGCGCGGCGATCACTCTTTGTTGCGGGGGATTCCAAGGGCTTCAGGCGGATAGACGGACATGACGGACACGTCGGCTCCTTGGCGCAGAGCCTGCCCGACTGCATAGTGAAAAATCGTGTGGGCGTCGTCGCACTCCATGATCGAGAACTCGTCGACCTCGACCGGCCGGCCCTGCCGAAACCAGCTGGTACGCACCACGGCAAAAATATCGTCCGGGATAGGACCATTCGTCAGCGCCAGCGTGGGACGCCTGGGCGGTCTAGGCGGTCTCGGTTCAGTCTTGGACTTAGACACCGGATCCCTCCAAAGCAGCCAAGAGGCTGCCCGAAGCAGCCCCAGAAACAGGTTAGGCAATTTAGGCAATATCCTCATCGTTGAAATTTAGAAGCGTTCCACGGCGCTCTAAGTATCGAGCTTGATCTTCAGTTGTGCTTTTTTCAAATTCTCTTTTAAGCACCTGTTCTTTGAATTTACTTAAAAGTTCGGCATATTTTGGATGTCCAGGTGTATAAGCAGTTTTGTTAATATCCCAGGCAACTCGTATAGTTTTACAGTCGCCGCAATAAGTTAAAGGTGATTCTCTGATTTCGGTTTTTAACTCTATTGGTTCAGCCGTGTAGTTCTGAAAACGTGGATCGGCATTAAACATACGCGCATACAAAGCTGCAAATTTTGAAACAAAAAATTTTTTATTGAAAGTAGAACTTAGTTCTTCCGTTAATCCGTATATTCCGTATTTATTTATTGCGTGCATAACGTCTTGTCCTTGGATATTACCATTATACGGTGCTCTCCAGTTTAATTCTTGAATATCCCCGTGCAACAATGCGTACGCTGTATAAGCAAAAAAGTGATAATACTGAGGTTTGGGTGAATAAGTTTTTCCTTTTCGTGTAGTTGTTTTAGTTTCACCAGTTTTCGGATCAATTTCTACTTTTGTTTTATCCGGGTGACTGCAACCATAGATTTGCTTTAACAGATCAAACATTATACCTTTTCGATATTTTATTGCGATTTCGTAGTCATTTTCTTCTTTAATAGCTTCTAAACATTGTTTAGGAAGATTATTTAGATCCTGCACATAATCAGGGTCATACCATTCGGACTCCATGCGAACACGTACAGTGTCCACAAACTTTTGTGGATAAGGCATAATGAATTTGTGTTTCGGGGGAAACACCAAAGAAGGCCCCAGACCGGGGCCTTTTTTAGTGCTGCTACACAGTAGCATAAAAAGACGGACCGTTTTAATTTTTTAATCCCAGAACGCGGCAGCCTCCTCCAAGGTCGACTTGGTTACCGGTTCCACGGGCAAAACCCTATTCACACGGGGGTCACCGGAAAACTCGGAATCGCTTGCGGCGCAAGGTGTTTGAGTTTTCCGGTGGCTTTCGGAAAAGTCCCCTTTCGGAAAAGTTCCTGGCTCGTTCTGCGTCTCATGCGTCTCATCCGCCGTATCCGCTACCGCACCAGGGTCAGGACTTTTCCGAAACTGGACTTTTCCGGTACCTTTCGGAAAACTCAAATCCCGCTCCAGGGCAGGAGTTTCGAGTTTTCCGGTGGATTTACCCGAGTCCCCCCGCGTGAGAGAGATAAATCCTGGAACTTTTTCTGCCTTGGCGCAGTAGTACGCAGGCGGCCTCCCCTTGAAGCTCACCCCCTTAGG
>Ga0194117_10003795_pt1 | contig 14893 bp, 8 predicted proteins | sample TA2MahsurfametaG_FD_160579 | JGI IMG/M metagenome (GOLD analysis project Ga0194117, IMG submission 160579) | Freshwater microbial communities from Lake Tanganyika, Tanzania - TA2015009 Mahale N1 surface | ecosystem: Environmental > Aquatic > Freshwater > Lake | place: Tanzania: Lake Tanganyika...
TCTTCCTAGTTATATTTATAGGTATCGGTTCACTAGGATTTTATGGACTGATGTTCATGTCTCTTATCGAAACATTCTACCCTCTTTCAAGTCTGCTGATTGGTAACTTGATAGTGGTGGGTGCAAGTCTATATTCAGCTCTTGCTTTTTCGTTGCAACAATATACAGAATTCAATGATTTTTTCATTTTGACTGCAGTTGGTTTTCTACCTTTTATCTATATTTGCCTAACTTACTAAACAAATTTCAAAAGGTATAGGTACTATCTGGAGGAGAAGAAGAAATCCTATGTGTTGTTGAAAGTTGAGGATGGTGGTCGTTCGTATTTCAATGACCGTAAATATGAATGATAATGTATATTCTACTTATTGTGACATCTTACGTGAAAATGACTGGAAGTATAGTTAGTATTGATAACAGCGTAGATAGTTCTTATCATATTATGAGAGCCTGTGTTTTATAAGATGTATTACCCATTATGTGTGAAATGTTAATTATATAAATAATTGATACATCTTTGAATGTAGAAGGAGTAAAGTTTCGCCAATGACGAACTTAACATGGCCTTTGTTGAGGGTGATCTCAACAGAACGAACACAGTGAGTAACGAGAATGCAAACTGGAACCTACTGGACGAAGCATAAATCTAGAAGCAATAGGACGAACCATAATTCGGCAACGAGAAGTTATTGGATTTCGTTGACAAGTAATAGATCAGAAATAGTGAGATAAAAACTATGACAGGAATGGTCAGTTGTATCAGATTCAACGAGAAATCGCCAATGTCTAATTGTCAATATGGAAAACGACAGATTTAGGAGGATGATGAAGAAGAACTCAAGGATCTGTTTACTCAAGTGTTTCATACAAAACAGAAGTGATGTTTGATGATTTTCTATAAAAAATATAAGCGTGTTATGGGACTAAATCTGAGCAGAAGTATCAACTTTGTTTTTTATTTTCAGCGCAACGGACTACAATGATTAAAGTGCCTATACTTATCCTCGCTAGCAATTAATATTAAAACTTTGCCTTTCATGTTATTAGGCTTGTGCTTGTGATAGATCTAATAATATATAGTAAATTGGTAAACATAAATAAGTATGATGTTAAACAAATCAATGAATCTCTCAAAAGACAGTCCTAGCTCCGAAAATCGTACGCATAAGAAAAACAACTCCAATTCCACTATTGATTCAAGTTAATTTATGGTTTAATCTAAACCCAATAAATAGAAGTCACAACTATGCAAGAAGTTTATGTAACTGGGCTACTGCCCCTATGAAATAAGGTGTAAATTTGCTCACGGACTTGAGGATCTAAGGAAAAACAATGAATACAACACGAAGTACAAGACAAAAGAATGTGGAAGTTTTAAGAACAATCAATTCTGCGTCTACGGAGACCGCTGCAACTTTATTCACGTGACTGGCTCAATATAAAAAGATAATGGTTTGACAATTTTCGATGAGAGTAAGTCTGACTTGGAGATGAGGCTGATCAGAAAAATAAATCAAAAAGAGTCAAAATTACTGAAGTTGCTCCAATGAACACCTCCTGATTTATATTGATTTGCAATATTAAAATGTAAATTTTAAGTGGATTTCATGATGTTTACAGCAAAATTACACGTCATTATGAAATTCTTTTCTTAAAGTCTTTGAAAATTAGGCTTTATATAATATTTCTTAATACACTAACAAGAAAAAGAAGATGGCTGATTTTCCCGAAGATCTCAACTACGGCGTTGCATTGGGAGACCCTGAAAAAAAATAACCAACAAACTACATGCCAGCTAAACCAAACACAGTTCCTTCTAACAAAACCGATGAGTAAATGGAATCAGGTAACGTTGACAAGTACGATTTAAAAAAAGCAGCTCACCCTTCAGCTTGTATTGCTACTTTTGCATTCAAAGGACTTGCATTTTTCTTCTACCTCATAATTGGTTCAATTTTAAAATCGAGTATTATCACGTTTATTATGGTTATTTTGCTATGCTCTCTTGATTTCTGGATTGTTAAAAATATTACAGGAAGACTTCTTGTTGGGTTGAGATGGTGGAGCTAAACTGGTAGTCATGGGAAATAAGTATGGAGGTTTTAAAATCCTGATAAAGATCGAAAGTTAAATCGAGTAGACAGTGCTTTCTTTTGGACAAGTCAAATCGCTGCAACTGTAGCTTGGGGAGTGTTTCTTCTGATAAATATTCTAAGTTTAAGTATCTTTTGGGTAATTCTTTGTTTATAAAGGCTCTTCTACTGTTTGTTTGTACTTCTTTGAGTGGAACGAACTTGTATGCTTACTACTTATGTCGAGGAGATCACAAAAAAAAAGTTGCAGATTTAAAGAAGCAGGGAATTAAAATGTTCCTACAAAATGCAATGTGATAAATTAAACTAACTTTATGTTAATTAACATATGATATCATTTCAGAATACAAATGTTTTACGTAGTTTGCTTTTCTTAACTTTTTTGGCTTTATTACTTATATCAAATTTAGTTTTTTCTTCTATTATCTTCTATTACTTGTTATCTTGCTTCTGCTATTATTTAGGATCATTCTATACCTCTTCTGCATCAATTTGATCTAATTTCTTATACTATTGTGTGATGATTTTATATTTTCTGTTGCCACCTGACCATTAAGTTCCAGAACCAGGTATTGAAATTGATCGCAGATCAATAATTGGAGCAGGTTTAACTTGTGGGAATTTAGAATCTGGATCATTGGGATACAATAAGCCATTTTTTGTTTACTTTTCTCTATATTCCATTCCCATGGATGCAACATTTAAAGTTTAAGCGATTTTGGCATGTTTTTATCTGTTGATGGTGTTGTTAACATAATCTCTTTTGAGTTTTCTCCATCTCATTTTGATTTTGGAACGTAGACTTTTCGCCATTTGACTGTTGATTGATATTAATGTTGAAGATTCTAGTAGTTGACTTATATTTTCACGAGAGAATTATCTAGAAATTCTATAATCATATCTTCATCGTGCAATTTTCAAGCTAATAAAAAAGATAAGCTAGGCATAGAGGTGGTAAGGAATTTTAATTATGATTTTTTATTTTTTTATTTTGTTTGATATACTTTTTATTTACAATACCGGTGAAACCTTCAAGCATCTAAAGGAATAAATTTCTTTCCATTGTATTTTTTACATATGATTTAGCATCAAAGCAACGAAAAACTAAAAAGATAAGTAAAATTTGTAACTAAGAAGAGTGAAACTGAACAATCCCTTTAGCTCAAAAACATTTTCAGCTCAAACCTTTAATTGTAGAATTTGAACAAATTTTCAAACCTTAGTTTTGAATCAAACTCATTTTCCAACAATACATAAAAAATCAAGATTCTGCAAAACAAAGAAAATGATAAGCCAAATGATTAATATTTCGAACCTGTTTCGGAGCAGTAGAACTTTACAAAAATAATTAAAATATCAAAGCTAGCTTAAAATAATTAATTCTAAGACACTAATAAAAGAAAGTAAAATCAGCACAAAAAAACAAGTATCAAAGACTATACAAACAAATAGAACTATGATTAACCTATGATTTATTCTAAACGCACGAAATCTATCAAAAAAGTAGCTTTCGAATAAATATCCAATGAGTCTCATAAATAGGACATCAAATCACTGAAAAATTTTACAGAGACATCGATAAAAATAGATGAGCCTCCCTCTGAAGTATCAAGTAGTCTTTACTAAATGAAGAATACCTCACGATCTCTAAGAATGATTAGTGAAAACGGAACCTACAGAATGATGAAGATAGTTGGATCAAACCAAGAGGTCCTAAAATTGATGATAAAATAAGTATAATTAAAAAGTGCGTAAATCTAAAACAAGCAGTAGCAACTCTTTAGATTATCTTACGAAAACAAACATCCAAATATTTTGAGAATGTTTTCTAAAAATAAAGTATACCTCTAAAATAAATGCTATCTCTAAATCAAATTATAGTTCTACCAAAACAACTTAGTAAACTATCTCACCATGAACGAATAGTCTCCCTCTGTGGCCGTATAGAGAAAAATTATTTTGTTCCAGATTATTAAGGCATTAAATTTTATACATCAAAAAAAGATCTATCATCGAGATCTCAATCCTTTCAATATTATGGTTGGAGATAAACTTAAAGTTGCTATCACAAACTTTGCATATGCATAAAATCAACAATAAAAATAGTTTTCCAAAAATAATTTTTATTAATGTAATAGTTTTATCAGACCTCCAGAAATTATACTCAATCCTCTGAGATCTTTTGATAGAGGGGGTGATATTTGGGCTTTAGGATGTATCATTGTTTTTATGTTGAAGGGAGATATGCCATTTAAAGACTACTCAGATGCTGATATGATACTGCAAATGATCAAATTCTTTGGCAAACCTTCAACTTAATACCTTAAAAGTATCGGTTTCAAGAACAATCGGCGATTCATTTTTCCAGATCTCCCTAGATTATCAATGAAGCAGGTAATTTCATATAGATATAGTTTTTTAATTGCGAAGATGATTCTTTGCTTGAGATGTTAGAATCGATTTTCAGATACTAGTCTTAGTTAAGATAGACATCTGAAAATCTATTGAAAAGCAGATATTTTGATGAGCTAAGAGATCAAAAAACATTTTAGAACCTCAGTAGAAATTATGAAATTGCAAATCTATTTGACTTTTCTTATCGTAACTTATTTTCAATTTAGAAATACTAGATAAGAAAAAAAAGAAACTTATCATACCATAGTGGTACAAATCATCATGACATTCGCATATTACAATACGAAATGATATTTCTTTATTTAACTATTACTACTGATATAAATTTCGATGGATAGCAGTACATAGATCAATTGATATCATCGAGTAGTTGTTCATCATCGAAACGATCACCTTTGCCCTCTTTCTGGCCTTCAATCTCCTCAATAACGTCTAACTTGTAAGTAAAGTTGATCAATCTTGATAATATGATTCTTACTTTTACCGTAGCTACTACAGAAGACTGAGTTTTTATTCGATGCTATCCTGCATGAATCGGACATAGTTTCGACTGGTTATCCTTGTTTTATCTACCTCCATGTCATTGAGAAGACTCATCTAGGATTTGATGATATCGATTTATCGGCGTAGAGAGGTGGAATGGTTGCGCATCAACTACTATTCCTCATTGAACAGTCTTTGGTTCATTTCTTGTACTATATATTCATTGAAATGTGTATCTTCGCTATTGGCTATGGTATTTACTAAATCTTACCAGTTCTAAGGCAACTAATAATTTTGTTAGTTTTGATAGTTGGGGTAATTTTGATTATTATTGTAATTCTGAGCTTGATAATTATTGTTAAAATTATTTTTTTGGAAGTTAGCTCCTTTATTTTGTTGAACATAGTTATTGGGAGGATATTGTTGTTGGTTGTAGTTTTGAGGGTTGTAATTTGGTTGATTGTAGTTGTTTTGATAAGCGTTTTGCTGTTGCTGTTGATAAGCTTGGTTGTATACTTGATTTTGTCGATTTTGCTGACCATATGCATTGGGAGTATTCATCGGACCTAAACTCATATTGTTTCCAATACTTAAATTTGAAAAATTGCCTGAGAAATTTTGGGAATGATTCATTCCACCTTGTCTGCCTTGTTGTAAGTTGTTACCTTGCTGCGGAAATTTCGAATTATTGCCAACATTTTTATTTGGAAGATAATAAGGCGAATTGCTAGGGGATTCAATTTCCATCTGCTCTTATTTACTCCCAAAAATACCCTGTTGATTATTGTTAAATCTTTGCAGACCAAAGTTACTCTGAGGTCGAGGGCTCTAAATGTATTGCTACATCCCTCCTACTCTCCCTTTGTTAATATTTGGGTTATTAATGAGATTCTTATTAGTCATAATATTCGTAGTTGGGCCTACTAGATTGTTATTCATTGGAACTTTGTTTCCTAAACTATTTCCAGCATAGTTTTTAGCAACCGAAGTTGATTTTTGATTCGTTTCTTTTACCAATTGTGTAGGTTTAGGTACATTAAAGGAACTCTTTCTTGCTGCTGGTTACTCTTTGACCATTTTTTTTGGAGCCTACTAGAGGATTCCATACTCTTTCTATGCATCTTATCGTTTTTTAGCAATATCTTAAGCATCATCTTAGTTATTAATCATAATTCTAATAGCATTTTTGTTTTGACGTGGTAACATCAACTACTTTGCCTTGAGATCTTACTTGCTAACACCTTACTGTGGTTTGCGTAACTATTTTACTCTATCTGCATAACGCAAAGTGTTCAATGTATTTTAGGAAGAAGCAGATGATGGAGAAACGTTACCTATCATAATTGTTCTACAAAAACCTATAAAAGAATCTTTGAGAACCATAGTCAATTTCGATCCTCTAAAAGGAGTGTGACCTTTGCCTTGATCTAAAGCTCTGATACATTCCTTTAAACTTAGTAATGATTTGTTGATTTCGGCACCATCTATTCTCGTTTGTTTATCCATATCCATATGATCAGCACCTCTTTAGTTTCCAGCTAAATCAATGAACGATATCTTTCCAAACAACTTTTTTCCATCTTTCAAAGAAATCTGCAAAATCGCATGTGACCTTGATGAATCGGCGTTGGCTGAATTTTGCGAGGTGACACGTTATTTGCTTCCTTGCAGTAGATAGTCACAAAATTCTTAACTAGATGAAACGTTTGCTTCTTCTAATCCGATGATATTGATGTTGTTTTTGTTATCTTCTCGGAGCTTTAGTTCATTCCGTTTGTTGAGTAGATCGTAGAGACGTCCGCAATAGATTTAGTAAAAGGAAAGCTTGGCTTTCAAATGTCGAAATTGTGGCTGAGTGGAGTGAGGCATACGCTAGCCAAGTATTCGAATATATCGTTGGCTCCGAGAGTATACAGACCTGGAATACCCTGAGCTAAATTTCCATTCATTGTGTATGTTTTTCCCGAACCTGTTTGGCCGTATGCAAAACAAGTCACCTTAGCTCCTTGGAATGCAGAGTCAACTAAAGGACGTACTGCCATTTAATAAATCTCAATGAAATGAAGTATACTTATTGATTGTGGGTTTGTTAATCAAAAGCGAAGTCAAAGTTGAAAATGGTTTCTTATAGAAATTTGGTGAGATCGACCTTTTGTCTGTATTTAGATGGATGTACTTGTACTCACTAACGATGACAGTGTCTGTATTTTTGACTGAGATGATGTCGGTTTCGCCCTTGTTACTTTACTTTTTGGAGAGAGGACGCTTACGGATAGCAACTAAGATTTTAGGCTGCTACATATTTAAAATTTGGATTATTACAACAAATTATGAATGGAAATCAAAAAAACAGAACAGATAAATACCGAAAATCTGTTACTTAATGTTCTAAGTGTAAACAAATCTAATTGTTGATTGCTTTGATGAGTGTTTGAGTCGTCTTAGTATCTATCTTTTCTTCAATCATCCTCTCTTAATATCTTTTAGAAGAGTCTTGTTAATAATTTCGAACTATTTGAGATTTATTTTTATTCCGATTGGTATATAGAAAATGAAAGATATGATACCTATAGAATGATCAAGCAGAAATAACACAGGTATTTTGGGTAGTGTTGTAAGTTAATCCAGCAGCACATGCACAGCAGCATCCACATGTAGGATTGTGGTGGGTTCCAGTTGGACAGGGCACACATTCTTTTCCATTCCAGATTGGTGTAGCTGCAGGGCAAGGTCCACATAATCCGGTAGTGGGATTTTTGTAAGGTGCAGTTGCGGGGCAGTCACAATTGAAGGTCTTGTCATTCCAAGTTCCAGGGGCAGGACAAGTTACACATTTTTTGGTGTTAGGATTGTAGAAAGGAGTAGCTGGAGCACAGAGACATTTTGCTTGACTTGAATCAAAAGTAAAGCCAGGTGGACAGCATTCACATTTTCCAGTAACATTATCGTAATGAGTATCACTACTGCATGATTGGCATTCTTTGACAGTGGCATTCCAGAATTGAGGAGCAGGGCAAGCAACACATTGGTTTGCAGCATTCAAGTAAGGTTTGTCAGTTGGGCAGATACATTGCCAAATGGTTTTATCAAGATTGAAACCGACAGGGCATACAACACACTTTCTTGCAAGAGGATTCCATACTCCAGGAGCATTGCATGCAACACATTGGTTATTAGCGTCATTATAGGGTGTTGCGGGAGGGCAGTCACATTGGAAAGTTGTTGTGTTAAGAACGAAACCAGTAGGGCAACCTACACAAGTGAGAGTATTAGGATTCCATGCCGAAGGAGCGTTACAGGCAACACAAAATCCAGTAGCATTAACATATGTCATTCCGGGTGGGCATACGCAAGTTTTTGTGTTTACATCAAAGACTTTGTTGGTGGGACATGTATCGCAAGCATTAGTCTTCTCGTTCCACCAGCTGGGAGGTGTGCATGAGCACCATCCAGTTGCGTTGACAGTAGGTAAGTTAGGAGGGCATACACAAGTCTTTTGGTTAGCATCATAGACTTTGTTGGTAGGGCATGACTCACAGAGTTTTGTTTGTTCGTTGAGGAATTTGGGAGGAGTACAAGCACATTTTCCATCGGGGGTAGCGGACGTGTCAGGTGGGCAGCAAATTTTGAGTGGTCCAGTGGGTGAAGTTCCAGTTGGGCAAACACATTGGAGAAGTCTGCTATCAAAGACATATCCTGTAGGACAGCAATGGAAGCCTTGATCGTGGCTAAGAGAGAGTGCTTGGGTGAAGACTATGAGAGACAAAACAACCAAAGTGGTCTTCTGCATTGTTCCTATTTTAAATTATGAAGTGAGCATGACTCAATACAATTTAATTCAAATTAAATAAGATTTTATTTTGACTAAAACTATGCTCCTTCCAATAAGTGACTGTCATTTTTAAGCACTCTCCCATCTTTATATTTAAAGAGAAAAGCTAGTATTGATTTATTCGAACAGTTTTAACGGTAAACTGTTTAAGTTTTCCGCTAAAGTTTTTCTGGAAAAATAAAATCTAATTGATCTTAGAGGGGCAGGTAAGTTCTACCTAGAATGTTTGAGGATAAAAACATGGATGAAAAAATCACACAAGTAAGATAATGATAATTTTTGAATTTTTCTGCATTATAAAAATTTAAATTGAATATAATTATTGTTATCTTTTATTTTTTGATCTTTTTAAGTAATGGTGTCAACCCTTGAACTGTAATTACACCCTATCAACTATCATTCATCTTAGATTGGGTCTCTCACTTAACTTTGATTTAAAAATAGAAAAATCTGGGTTGCCGTTATTTGAAATGCTTAGAGATCACTCAATCTGAGTATGAACTACTCAATAAATGTTTGTAATAGCATTCATCAGTATTATTTTTGCATTTTTTTTTGCCGATTTTGTTCGATTGTACTCAAATGAGGTAATAGCTAATGTTCTTGGTCTGTTTGTAATAGCATTCATCAGTATTATTTTTGCATTTTTTTTGCCGATTTTGTTCGATTGTACTCAAATGAGGTAATAGCTAATGTTCTTGGTCTGTTTGTAATAGTAAAAAAGTGGGTCTGATAAAAAGTAAAGTTTTATTAAAACATAAATAAATCATCAAATGCCATGAACTGTTATTAGTGGATTTATTCTTAACTATCTGAATAATCAATAAGTCTAAGAAATATCTATTTTCATGAATAATGGGTTAAGCTGCTGAAAATAGGCCATAATTCAAGAGAACAGTGGTTGTTACATCCTTTTTCGACTTTCTTTTTATATTTTCAGGAAATTTAACTTCTGAAATATTATATTTACAGCGATAAGATATTAAATAACAAATGACTCAAAAAACTTGTAAATATTATAAGGAAGCAGCGATTAGTAAAATTACGGGTGAAGTGTTCACATAATACTCCAGAAAAAGAATAAAAATAGTTAAACAGGCACCAGTATTGAGAATAAGTTCGCCTGCCTAAAACATGTGATGTAAACAGGATAGCGATAACTTTCAGTTGTCAAGAAGCTCCAATAAATTAAAATCGTGTATATTTTCTTCTTATATCTTATTACCATTTTTGCGATTTTATGAAGATAAAAAAACAGCAATAAATTAAATGCTTTGCTATTTAAAACCCTTGTTCTGTTGCTAATATCCTTGCACTTATAAAATAAAGCTTTAGAATTGAAGGGCTCTTGTTTTGCCGTCTTTTTTTTGACATAAACTCAGCCATAATATTTTATAGATGAGCATTAGAGAGCACTTACTTTAGGCTCAAGTTTAATTTAAATAGTCCAGCCATCTATAGCAAAGCTAGAATTTCTCAAAAAATGAGGAGATTAACAGATCTGGGCGTTGGAAGAAAGGGGAACACGCTAAGTACTTGGCTTTTTTGCGCAAATACTACTATATAATGAGAGACTCAGTATTGAGATACCACTACAGAATTTTCAATACAATGGCAGAGGTGATAGGTACAAGGAATAGTAGTCAGTGTAAGTCTCACCATCAGAAAATTCTCCAAAAGTACAACAATTCTCTGTAAAACATCACATTTGACAGCGGGTAATCGAATGAGATTATTACTATCGGGTAGGGTTAAACTCATCTCAAAAACAAAGAGGTGGTGAGGAAAGGAATACAAAACTACGAAATGGGGTAAAAATGTTACGTGATTCTTCGAGTGGATGGGACGCTGTTGCTTATAATCAATGAAAATCTAATTGCTGAATATTGATTGTGTAATTTTAGATTGCTTGTTTTTGAAGCTAATTATAAAAATAAATTACCGCTGGGTAAAAAAGTTAATGATTTAGCAGAGTATTGCTCAGGAATAAAACAATTTAGTCGTTTATGGCCTTTCTTTTCTAGCAGATCTGCCCAAATTAAAATTTAAAGAAAAGTCAAAAAATATAAATTTGTGCCAGCATTCGTGCGAACCAAATTTTATTCAGATTCTTCTGTTGCTGATGGTCGCAAATTTAACTTTTTTTTAAAGATTTTTAGATTTTTTAGGGATGATAACACATAAATACATAATTTTTATGTCATATTTTTTAGAATTCGGTATAATACTATGAAATACATCGCCCTACATTGTTCAACGAAAGTTTAGACAGCTCTAACAGATAACCTCAAGATTTGCAGCCATAAGTGATCTAACCCTAAACTCCAAACAAACAAAAAGAGGCACCTATCATAGTGAAACTTCCACAATATGAAAGATTCTCCAAAGTTTCTCCTTACCGTAGAAGAATGGGCTCATTAAAAGATTCTTTAGTCGAAAAATAGTAAAGCTAGATTTAGGTATCACCAGCTTTTGCATGGCTACTGCTTCTACTCAATGTTGTTTGTAACGCGCTTGTATCATGTTGGCTTATGTCTTATCTTGACAAAGAGGTTCATACACGCAATTCTTGGAGATTCTTCGTCCTTTCCATTTTAACTCTTCCCTTTGTAGCTTTCTAAAAGCGAAGAATAGCGTAAGTAGGTGGAAACATCTTCGACCTCATCAACAAAGACCTTCTAAAGAATAATTTCATAGCGAGTATAAATTTCTGTATTGAAATTCTTTTTTTAATATAGGCATTCAGATTGACTTCTTTAACTCATTCTGTAACTTTGGTAAGTTTAAAGTACTACATCATCTCTTTGATGAAGGTATATCGAAACAAAAAAATACACTAATTTTCAAAGGCTGGGATAATGCTCGTATCTGTGGCAGTGCTATGCCAGCTAAGCGATAACTTCAATCAATAGTCATAGATAATAAATGGTTTTTATGGTATTTTAGGAGATATAGTTGCGTTAAGTGGTTCTGTCATTTCAGCACATATACATTAAAATTATCAGGTACCTAGCTAACCTAAATTTTTTAACTTGTTTTTTAGGAATCTTTTTATCAGTTTCAATTTTATCTGTTTTGGCTATTACTTCGGAGGCAGCTAGTTGTCATTCAATGAGTACTATGGCGTTTATGCTCTTTTTACACAATAGAATTTTGTTAACATCTTCTATGTTGCAATTATGCTCGGATTGAGTCTGATGATTAATAGTATACTTCTACCTGATATTTTTTCATTTTTCATTAGAGATATAGCCAACTCGTTTACGCCTGCCCTCAGCTCTTTCTTTTACAGAATTCTGGCTCTATAATCATCTTCGAGTTCTTATACTTATATCAGTTTTGGGTTTCTGATCCCAGGATTAATGTTGATCCTCACAGGTGAAAATGTACTAAAAAATGGTGAAATCAAGATAGATTTTGTTGTTTACCGTCCTTAACGAAAACAAAAAAAACAAGAGGAGAAGAATTAAGATGTAAGTAAGTAGGTATTTTAACTACAAGAGTTGAACAAAATAAAAAAGGTTTCGGATGGCTAAATACTGATGAAAGAGGTGGGTACTTAACAAAAATTAGTGATTGAAAGAGTAAGAAATATGAGTATGTGATTTATATAACTATTTATAAGATTTATGTCTTTCATAATATAAGTCTAGAAACTAAGTTATATACAATAAATAAAATTTATCGATGGGAAATTGTAAGCCAACATGTTGTCAGTAAGAGAGTGGCAACAAGATGAATCATGATTAGATAAAGGTGGATATTACAACTAAATCAACATTACTAAACATTAATGGTATTCTGTCATCAAATAGTAAAGATAGCCATGATAAATCCGATATCAAAAAACTTTATCCATCTATTAATAGTGTAAGGATAGTACAATATAGGCTTTTTAAAAACTATAAATTCGTGAATAAAATATTTAGAAATAATAGGATTAAATTATGAGGTTACCAGAACGAGACAACAATAGTGTTAATTCAAGTTTCTACAAAAAAAGCTATTTTTAAATTATTTCTTCCCGTATTAGAACAAGTTAGAGTAGCAACAAAAACAAGTTTAATCCAGAAGTTATCCCAAATCTAATACCAAAACTTAACATCAACTTTGATATTGATGTCAAGTAAGAGAATAATAAAGTTGTGTAGATATCACAAGCCGAGAAATGATAGTACCTTATTTGTTCATTTACATTTATTAATTTATCACAATATGCATTTAGCATAAGCTAAATAAAACTTAACAGGAAAAAATATTAGAAAAAAGACCCTAGAATAGACGATCATTTGAATTAACGCCTAATAATTTATAATTTTAATCGTTAATGATAGACGATAGGCCTATCAAACCCGATAAAAAGTATCTAGAGGAGTATATCGAAAAAATCAGCCATGTTTAAACCAAAACTTTCCTGAAGAGGAAGTCAAAACCACTATTACCATGCCAACAGCATCAACTGTAGAAAGCCCTCACTGTTAATAAAGAACAAAAAAAAAATAAGACCAAAGCAGAGATATACGAGGAAATCAAAATGAAGAATAAACTCAAATTTGGCTAGAAAAAAATAGACGAACCCCAAATACCAGAGAATAAGAAGATAGATCCTAAAAAGATAACAGTAAGTTACAAACCCAAGAAGCAAACCATAATCTAAATATAGTAATACAAGAAGACAGGCGCGAAAACGTAGAAACATACAGTACAAACAAGTCATGAAAAGACCAAAGCGTAGTATGAGAAGTTGTTAGAGTATTACAAATAGTTGCTCAATAATTTTGAAAAGTAGAAAGAGGAGTTTAACAAAGTAGCAGGTAAGTTGAAATTCAAAGAGATGATCAAAAACTAGCAAGGTCTAACTTTTGCTAAAATCAAGCAGAATGTAGAAAATCATCTGATTACTCAAAATTTTAGTTAAAATCCTATAATTACGCAGAATCTATCCGAAAATAGTAATCATGTAAACATCAAAGCAAATACTGACTATCATAAATCTCCAAACATTCAAAAATAAGCTGAATTTAAAAGAGCGGATTGTTCCAAAGAAAAACATAACTAAAACATGCAAAAGAATATGTTAAAAACCTTCTCAGTGGGTGAGATAAAAAATCAGCTAGATGAGACAACTGCGAAAATGAAAGAATTGAAAAATAAAATGCTCAATAGAAATACTAATGTTAATGAACACTGCTACGATATCTCTCAAATATATTTATTGCCTGCCTTCACACCCCAAGCAATCTATGAGTACATAGATCCAAATGCTCTAAAATACGATTCAAATGAACTGTACCTCAAAGCTATTGCATCTTTCCACTCCAAATTTAATAAGGAAACTCTACAGAACAAAACACAAAAGATCAATTAAATGGATGTTATTCACGAATATTAGTAACAATATTTTGAAAAAGAAATCAAGGTGAAGTTTGTAGGTGAAAAGAGAGTGATGAAATACGATGGGTGGACCTAGGTATGGATCCCTGGCCGCCAAAGATTGATGAGTAATGGAGCAGGTTATAAGGTCATATGGCTTCATAATGGAGATGTAATGCAATAATTCCCTCACGAAATTAGTTCCTATTACTCGAGCTCTAAAAAGATAAACAAAATCCTCTACAAAAAAATGAATCCAATCTACTATAGCAAAGAGACAGGTCAGCTATGGTGGTTTACATAAAATCATATGCGTGAGATAGTTTTCGATAATGGCCGACAAGAAATAGTCTAGCAATCTGCTTGATAATGATTAATTACTCTATTTTTTGTGTGCTGTAAGAGAGCGAAGATAATTTGAATGAATCAATTATTTTATTTATAATAACTCTCCAATAAAATAAATGAAGAATCTGTAGTCAAAATAGATGCCTTTCAGGACTAACAACAGATTTTATGAACCTACTTTCAAAGAAAAAGCAATCGAAAGTATCAAAATCTTTCCAGAAAAGTTACAAAACGGAAAAGAAACGATCGTACCTTAGAAGTAAGCTTCCACTTCCATTTGTAATCTTCATCTTATCAAGTGAAGTATGTATCAGAACTAAACGATGCCAGGCACTTACCCCGAAAAGTA
>Ga0194117_10003797_pt1 | contig 14892 bp, 10 predicted proteins | sample TA2MahsurfametaG_FD_160579 | JGI IMG/M metagenome (GOLD analysis project Ga0194117, IMG submission 160579) | Freshwater microbial communities from Lake Tanganyika, Tanzania - TA2015009 Mahale N1 surface | ecosystem: Environmental > Aquatic > Freshwater > Lake | place: Tanzania: Lake Tanganyika...
GGGGCTTTGCGCCGGCGGGAGCGGCTTAGTCCTGACGCTGGGGTACGCCCCCTTCTCCCAGCCGGTGGCCGCCTGGATCGGTCTGATCCCGCTCGCTTATTACGGGCAAAGACAGCAACCGGATATTCGCGAAGCCTTTCTTTTGGGGTGGTTCTTCGGTTTCAGTCATTTCTTAACGAGCCTGAGCTGGCTGCAAACCGTGACGATTTCCGGTTGGGCGGTGCTGAGTGCGTATCTGGCGATTTATCCGGCGCTGTGGTTTGTGCTGTGGGTGCGCTTGGCCGGTCGCGATCCGGACCGGATGACCAGCTGGGGCAACATTCGCCATTCTTTTTTGGGCGCCTCGGCCTGGGTTGTCACCGAATGGCTGAGGGGAGTGGTCTTTACCGGCTTCGGATGGAACTCGCTCGGGGTTTCACAAGGAGATCTGTTGTTGATTGCTCAGGTGGCGGATCTGGGCGGAGTCTTGTTGGTGTCCTGGGTGGTGGCATTCGCCGGACTGACCTTGGCGCTCACGGCAAGACGGTTTGAGCTGGAGATCCGGGGATCCCAAAAGTGGCGGCCACGGTGGGATTTTACCGCCGGGGTCATCGTGGTCGGTCTGACCATGGTCTACGGGGCACGGACTTTGTTGCGACCTTTGCCTGAATCGGTCGTCACACTGCGGTATGCCGCGATCCAGCCCGCGGTTCCGCAGGATCCGTGGCGCTCGGCGAAGGTTTCCCGGGTAGCGCAGGAGCTGAAAAAGTGGAGCGAACTGGCGCTGGTCGGCGGGGGCCCCGTCGATCTACTGGTATGGCCGGAAAGCCTGGCGGGCACCGGGTGGCGGGAAGAACCGGAACTGCAGGCGGCGATCCAAGCGGTGCGGCGGATGGGCGCGCGGGCCCTATTGACGGGATCGCTCGATGTGCGTGGCCCGGAAACCTTCAACTGCGCAATCCTTTTTCAAGGCCCGGAGGGAAGGCCGCCTGAGGTTTACGATAAAACCCATCTGGTGGTGATGGGGGAGTACGTGCCCTTGGCGGGCGTTTTTCCATGGCTGCGGAAGCTGGTTCCCCCGGGGGGCGACCTGACAGCCGGAAAAAATTCCGAGGTATTTTCGCTGGAATCCCCTTCGGTCCGGTTGGCGCCGCTGATCTGTTTTGAGGACGCGGTGCCGCGGGTGGTGCGCCGGGCGGCCCAAAAGCTTCCGCATCTGCTGGTGAATCTAACCAACGATGCCTGGTTCGGGGCCTCGGCCGGATCCCGGCAACATTTGGAAAACGCCCGGCTGCGGGCGGTGGAAACCCGGCTGCCTTTGCTGCGGGTGACCAATGACGGGGTGACGGCACTGATCAGTCCGCGCGGGGTGATTCTGGCCGAGGTGAGGGATCCGGAGACGGGGTCCGTGCGGGAACCGGGATTTCTTCAAGGGGAACTGGAGTTACGTGAGCCCAAGGCCACTCCATACACCCGCTGGGGGGAGTGGCCGGTGTGGTTGTCGATGGGATTGGTGGCCGTGGGCTTGGGGTGGCGAAGGGAACCCGCTTGAGCCAAGCCAAGGGAGCGGGCATTCTTTTCCCATGACCTTGCCGGCAGAGACGATCGATTTGGCCTCCGTTGATTCCCGTTTACGGGAATTGCGGAGGTTTCTTTGACCCGGCCAAGCTCGAAGCCCAGTTAAAAGACCTCGACGGCCGAATGGCCGCGCCGGATTTCTGGAACGATAGCGGCAAGGCGCAAAAGGTATCGGCTGAGGCCACCGCCATCCGGCGCAAACTCGAGCAGATGCGGGATTTGGAAAAACGCATTGCCGACCTGCCGGTGCACCTTGAGCTGGCGGAGGAGGATGGATCAGAGACTGCTCGCAAGGAGTTTGCCGAAGAATTAAAGCAGGCCTTGGTCCAACTCGATCAGGCCGAGGTGCAGTTCATCTTGTCCCAGCCCGACGACCGGCGAAACGCCATCCTGAGCCTGAACGCCGGCGCGGGGGGAACCGAGGCGTGTGATTGGGCTAATATTCTGCTGCGCATGTACCAGCGGTGGGCCGAGCGGCGTGGCTACAAAGTGGAGATCCTCGACATTCTTTCGGGGGAAGAAGCCGGAATCAAAAACGCGATGCTCCGCATTATCGGCGAAAACGCCTATGGCTATCTCAAGCCGGAGCGGGGGGTGCATCGGCTGGTGCGGATCTCGCCGTTCAACGCCCAGGGCAAACGGCAGACATCCTTTGCCTCGGCGGAGGTGGTGCCGGAACCAGATGAGGAGCAGGAGATTGAGATTCCCGAAAAGGACATTCGTGTGGATGTGTTCCGGGCCGGAGGACATGGAGGGCAGGGGGTCAACACGACCGATTCGGCCGTGCGGATTACCCACTTGCCGAGCGGGCTGGTGGTGACGTGTCAAAATGAGCGCTCCCAGATCAAGAATCGGGCCACCGCCATGAAGGTGTTGGCCGCCCGATTACGCCAACTAGAATTGGACAAAAAGAAGGCCGAGCAGGAACAAAATTATGCGGCCAAGGGTCAGATCGGCTGGGGGCACCAGATCCGCTCCTACGTTTTGCAACCGTATCAGATGGTGAAAGATCTGCGGACAGGGGAGCAGACCAGCGATGTGCAGGCGGTGTTGGACGGGGAGATCGACGCTTTTCTAAATGCCTTTCTGAAAGGTAAGAAGCGGTCCGGGCCGATCGAGGAGGACGAGGAAGAATGAAAGGTTCTGACCGTCTAGCCGGGATCATCGCCGCGAAGCGGAAGGAAGCGGCGGCGCTGGAGTCCCGCAAGGCCCAACTGCGGAAGGAGGCTTTGCAGAGAAACGAGTACCGGGGATTCCGCAGTGGTCTCTTTCATCCCGGCAAGGTCACGGTCATCGCCGAGTGCAAGGCGGCCTCGCCGACGGCCGGGACGATCGCGACGAAGTACGATCCGGTGGCTCAGGCCAAGTTGTACGAGGGCGGTGGGGCGGGAGCCATTTCCGTGCTGACGGATAGAGAGTTTTTCAAGGGCTGTCTGGAAGATATGCAAAAGGTGCGGGCCGCCGTGCGGGTACCGGTTTTGCGGAAGGATTTTATCCTGACGGAGGCGCAGGTGTACGAAAGCGTGGCGGCGGGGGCGGATGCGTTTCTGCTGATTGTCGCCGCCTTGACTGATTCGGAGTTGAAGGGGCTTTACGATCTGGGGAAGGGGCTGGGGGCGGACGTGTTGGTGGAGGTTCATGACATGAAGGAGATGGACCGGGCGTTGGAGATCGACGCGGACATCATCGGCATCAACAACCGCAATCTGCATACCTTCGAGGTGAATCTGAAGACCACCGAGGAGCTAGCGCCGGAAATCCCGGCTGAGTGTCTGGGCATCAGCGAAAGCGGGATCCGGACCCAAGAGGATGTGAAGTTCGTAACCGAGCAGGGGATTTATTGCCTTTTAATCGGCGAATCGTTGATGCGGGACGGAGATCCGGCTGGAGCCCTGGCCAAACTGAAGGCGTAATTACAAAAATTCGATATGCGCACTTTCCTGATTTTTATCTGGATGCTGGGGGGGTGCTTTTGGGTTTCTGCTCAGGAGAATAATCTCCCGGCGTTTCGCCTGGGAATCGATGTGCTGGCGGACGGAGGTTTTCAACCCTTGAAGGGGAAAAGGGTGGGACTCGTCACGAATCCTTCGGGGGTGGATGGCGAGGGAGTGCCGACATGGAAACGTTTTCGCGAGGCCAAAGAGGTCAACCTGGTGGCTCTCTACGGCCCGGAGCACGGGGTGTTTGGCAAGGTGGGGGCGGGAAAGCACGTTTCAGGCGAGCGCCACGGGGAGGATAAAAACAACGACGGTAAAATCAGCAAGGACGAGGAGACGGGTATCAAGGTCTTCTCGCTTTACGGCGCCACGCGAAGGCCGACGCCCAAGATGATGGAGGGAGTCGACGTGATCGCGTATGACCTGCAGGACGTGGGTTGCCGTTCTTACACGTACATCAGCACGCTGGGGTTGGTGATGGAGGAGGCCGCGGCCCACGACGTGGAGGTGATGGTGCTGGACCGGCCCAACCCGCTGGGCGCGAAGCGGGTGGAGGGCCCGCGACCGCAGGGTCCCGAGGTGATCCCGTCCTTCATCGGGCAGTTTGACGTGCCGTATGTGTACGGTTTGACCGTCGGCGAGATCGCCCAATGGATCAACGCGAAGCACCTAAAAAAGCCCTGCCGGCTCACGGTGATTCGGATGAAGGGCTGGGCGCAGGACATGGTCTGGGAGGATACCGGGCTGAAGTGGGTGCCGACTTCGCCCAACATCGCGCGGATTGAGGCGGCGCGGGGTTATGTGGCGACCGGTTTTTTTGGGGAACTGGGCGTCAGCAACGGGGCCAATCCCACCGGCATGCCAACGAAAGGACTGGATGGAACGATGGCCTACCCGTTCGACCTCATCGCCCTGGAAGGAGTGGATGCGGAGCGGTTTTGTCGGGAGATGACGAAGTGGGGGTTCAACGGGGTGAGCTTCCGTCCCTTTCGATTTAAGCCTCCGACCGGAAAGTACCGGCACGTCACCATGTCCGGAGCCAAGGTTTCAATTGATCCTAAGGCGCCGGCCAATTTGACGGCCATCAACATCGCCGGGTTGGCTTATCTGCGAAGGATGATGCCCAAGAAAAACTTTTTTTCAGATGCCGAGAACACCCTGATGTTCGACAAGCTGAACCGGAGCCGGGAAACGCGGAAGCAGGTGTTGGCGGGGCTTAGCTCACGGCAGATCGTGGCATCCTGGGAGCCGGGGGTTCAGGCGTGGTTGGAGGAGAGAAAGCCTTATCTGCTCTACCCGGAAACGCTCACGCCAGCGCGAAAAGCCTCAAGCAGCGGACCGGCGAGGTTGAAGCCGTAGTTCGATTAAGATTAGGATTAAGATTAAGGAAAAACGGAAGCTTTTGTCTTAAAACCACTAACGCGGTAACCCGGCAGGCCAAGGGATGCGGCGGCGGAGAAGCCAGGCGACCCCGATGAGATCCTGAATTCCGATCCAGGCGCGGCCAGCGATGGTGTATTTGGAGACGCCGGCACGGCGGGGACGATGGCGGACCGGTTTTTCCCCAAGTTTCAGGCCGGCGGCGCCGAGCAGAGCGGGCAGGTAACGGTGCATGCCCTTGAAGGGAATGAGGAAGCGGACGTCCTCGCGCTTCATGACTTTCAGAGAGCAGCCGGTGTCGTGGGCGCCATCGAGAAGAACGGAGCGGCGGATGGCGTTGGCGATTTTGGAAGCCACCCGCTTTTGCCAGGAGTCGCGCCGGGGGGTGCGGATGCCGCAGGCGAAGTCGGCTTTTCCCGTGCGGATGAGTTCCAGTAAGGCGGGCAGGTCGGCGGGGTCGTTTTGGCCGTCGCCGTCCATCATGGCGGCATAGGAGCGGGTGGAGGCGAGGAGGCCGGCGTAGAGGGCGGGGCCTTGGCCGAGGTTTTTCGGAAAATGGATGACGCGGATATTTTTTTCCGCATCGAGCAAAGCGGGGGTGCGGTCGCGGCTCCCGTCGTCGACCGCCACGATCTCGGCCTCTGGGACAGCGGTTCTGGCCTCGGCGATAACGGCCGAGACATTTTCCTCCTCGTTGAAAAAGGGGATGATGAGCGAGAGGTCGGCCGACATAGATTATTTCCGAAAAAGCAGGGAAGGCATCCGAGAGAAAAGCTTGGGGGCCATCCGCGGGCCCAGTTTGCCCCAGAGGCGGTTGGCCCCGAGGGCAATGAGCCAGGTGTAGAGCATGGACAGTGGGATGGAGACGAGAACGTCAGTGGGATAGTGATCACCGGTGTAGACGCGGCCGAGGGCGACTAGGGCCAAAAAGATCCAGGGCCAGCGCAGGGAGGGACCCCAGACGAGACGGGCGCTCATCACGGCGGCGGTGGCGTTGGCGACGTGGGAGGAAGGCATGGAGCGGCCGTGTTGGACATCCTCTTCCGGCAGGCCGGAAATGCGGACGACGGCCTGCCAGCGTTTGCCGGCTGGACCGGGGCTGACTTCCCGGACTCCCTCGACGGCCTCGTACGGGCGCGGACGGTCAAAAAAATGTTTCAGTTGGTTGCAGAGGGGATCCCCGATGGCGATGCCGAGGAGAGTCAGGACGACCCAGCTTTTGGTCTGATCCCGAGCCTTGAACAGAAGGATGGCGGCGGTGATAAGGAGGATGGGGCTCCAGAGCTTGCCATCGGCAAGGAAGTTAAAAAAGAGATCGAGGCCCGCGTGATTGAAACCACGGTTGATCCAGCGGAGAACCTGCAGATCCAGGGAATAGACTTGGGTGATCAAGTTTTTGAAGCTAAATTGTGGAAAATGGTACGCCAAGCCGTTTGCTTCTCGTTGATTTTGACCCTTTTGGGCCTGACTCTCCAAGCCCAAGACCTGAATCAACCCTCAGCCCGTCTTAAAGCGGAAAAAAAGGATACCTCCACTTGGGCGGGACAAATCCCCGAAAATCCGACCCCCCGGCAGATGCAAAACTTCCTTTGGAGGACCTTGGTGATGAAGGATCTGATCCTGAAACCCCGGGTGCAAAGCGGAGAAAAAAAAATCCCCGTGGTCGTCCGGACGAGAGACCGATTGATCCAGTTTGAGTTTCAGGACCGGCCCCTGCAGATCCGGGTCCGTTTTGCCCCCGAGGGCAGCCTGATCCAAAAGCGGGCCAAATCTGAGGCGGACTGGCAGGTCGTCACCGGGACTGAAAAAACCAAGGAAATCGCCGGCACAGATCTAGCTTATGAAGACTTGGGCATCGACTTTCTGCGCTGGCCCGACGCGAAGCTGGTGGGAACCGACAGCATCATGATGCTGGATTGTTGGACTTATGAGGCCAATCCCCCAGTGGAGAGCAACTACGCGAAGGTGCGCTACTGGATCAGCAAGACCTACCTGACGATGATCCGGGCGGACGGCTTAAACGCCAAGGGACAGGCGATTAAACGTTTCACCTTCAACAGCGTGATTGAGGCGGAGGACACCGTGGTCATCGGCGAAATGAAAGTGGCCAGTCTGACTCCCGGGACGGACGTTTCTGCTTCCCGGACCTTCGTCCAGATCGAGACGGTGGAAAAGGGCTCCGGCCTCTAGGAGTTTTTTGAAATACCGCATTGATCTGCATTGCCACTCCCGGTTTTCCGCCGATGGGGTGAGTGAGCCGGAGGAGATGGTGCAGGCGGCCAAGGAGAGGGGGCTGCACGGATTCGCGATCACGGACCACAACACCTGCGCCTGCGTGGACTATTTTCTTTCCCATGGCTTGATGCGCGAGGACGGTCATCCGGTGAATGACTTTTTGATTCTGCCCGGGCAGGAGATCACCACGTCGGCCGGGCACTTGCTGGCGCTGGGGGTGCGATTACCAGACCTGAAGGGGATCGGGCCTGCCGAGGCCGTTGGGTTGATCAAGGAGGCGGGTGGCCTCGCGGTGCCGCCCCATCCTTATGACAATTTCCGGGCGGGAATTCGGGAAAGCATTCTGGACGGGTTGGCTTTGGAGGCGATCGAGGTGTTCAACGCGGCCGTGACCTTTAAGACGGCCAATCGGCGGGCCTACGACTACGCCAAGAAACGGGACCTGGCGATGACCGCAGGAAGCGACGCGCACCACGTGGAGGCGATCGGCACGGCCTGCACCGTGTTGGATATGCATGATTTCACCGTCAAAGGGGCCTTGGCGGCCATCCGCAAGGGGGCGGCCGGTCTGGAGCAGCGTTACATGAGTAAAACGCAGGCGCTGCGCAAAACCTGGAGCAACGTCTTCCGTTTGCGTTCCCGGAAAAAGCGCCACCACGTCCCGCATCCGCACCCGTGAAGCACCCGGCCCCGGTCGCCCGGGCGATCATCCTGGGCAACATTGGCGTGGCGTTTACCGACGTCCTGCTGACGATCCAGCATCCGGGGGCGGACTCCTGGATCCGGCAGATGCTTTCCCTTTCCCCGGCCAATTTGTTGGACGGCGCCTGGTGGGAGCCGTTTACCTACATGTGGCTGCACGCCCCGCCGGTGGGTTTTTGGGTCACGCATATCCTTTTCAACATGCTGACGCTTTCCATCTTTGGCGGCCCGGTGGAGTCGCGGCTGGGTTCCGCACGCTTCGCGATCGTCTATTTGGCGGGAGGGCTGACGGCCGCCTTCTTTTTTCTGGGGCAGGCTTGGTGGGAGGTGGGCTTTTCGGCGGCGGCGCTGGGCCAAAACACCCAGGAGATCGTCGGGGCCAGCGGGGCGGTGCTGGCGGTGGTGGCCGCCTTCGCCGTGTATTACCCGGACGCCCGGCTCTTCATTTTTCCCATCCCGTTTCCCATCCGGGCCCGCAAAGCCGTCCTTTTCTTCATCGTGCTGAGCATTGCTTTTCTTTTTGTCCCCGCGCTCTCCTTCATCGGTCATAGCGCTCACATCGGGGGCTTGGTGGCGGGATATCTTTTGGCCCGGGCCTGGAGAAAGGAAGTCCCCGAGCCTCCCGTCCTGGCGCGCCCGGCGTGGAAGGGAATGGACGAAATGGCGGCGGCGCTGGCAGTGGCGGAACTGGGCGAGGCGCAGTTTCGCCGGGAACTGCGTGACCTCCTCGATCAGCTGGGGCACGGCCGATGGCGGCCGTTGACGGTGCGGGAGCGGGCGTTGCTACGTCGCGCCCATTTGCTGGTGTGAACCTGCGGTCGGACTGCCGCAACCCGGGCGAGGCCTGGGAACGATTCCTGGATTTTTCCCCGGGAAGCCGGGAGGCCGTGGCCTCGCTGGAGATGCTCGCGGTGGCCGCCAAAAATCCGGTCGGACTTTTGGAGCCACGCAGCCCGGGGAAATACCGGATCGAATGGGCGGAGGCCGCGGCGAGGACGGATTCCCCCAGCCGCAAGCTGGCAACCTTGCGGGAGTGGCAGCGGGCGGAACTGATCCGGCTCGCTTTCACCGATTTCGCAACCCTGCCGCTGGCGGCCGAATCCGCCGGCCGTTACACGGCGCTGGCAGAATTCGTGCTCGGGGCGGGCCTAACCTTGGCCTGGGAAAAGGCCCCGGATGCCGACCAAGAAGGCATGCGGGGATTTTCCGTGTTGGCACTGGGCAAGCTGGGAGCCGCCGATCTCAACTTCTTCTCCGACCTTGATCTGATTTTTTTGGCGGGGGAAGGGGACGATGAAGGAGCCTGCACGCGGCTGGCCCGGGCGTTGGTGGCCGATCTCGATGCCAAGGGAGGGGAACTGATCTACCGGGTGGACTTGCGGCTTCGTCCCGAGGGGGATCGCGGTCCGCTCGTCTGCACCCAGGCGGGATTGGAGGAGTATTACGGCGCTTACGGGGAAGTATGGGAACGGTGCGCCTGGATCCGGGGTCGGCGGGTGGCTGGAGACCAGGAGACGGCCTACGAAGTGTTTCAATCTCTGCAGGGTTTTGTGTATCCACGGGGACTCAGTCCCTCTGCGCTCGGGGAGCTTTTCGAGCAGAAGTCACGGGCGGAGGATGAACTCATCTCTCCGGCCGACAAGGACCGCGAGATCAAGCGGGGCCGAGGAGGGCTGCGGGAGGTGGAGTTTCCGGTGCTGGGGCTGCAGTTGTTGCACGGGGCGGCCCAACCGACCCTGCAGACCCATGATCTGCGCAAGGCGATCCGGAACCTGAAAATTCTCGGGATCTTGAAGGCCGAGGAGGAACAGGTGCTCTTGGGCGGGTATGATTTCTGGCGCCGGCTGGAGGATTTCCTGCAAATGCGGCAAATTCGGCAGACCCACCTGTTGCCGGCTGACCCGGGGGAGATGGGCCGGTTGGCGCGGGCCCTGGGAAGAAAGTCCGGCGAGCAACTGGCCGAAGAGGTGGAGGTTTGGAGAGGCCGGGTGCGCGGGGTCTATGAATCGATTTTCGGAGAGCTGAAACCCACGGGTGTGGTGAGCGGGGGATGGCCGGAAGGAATTCCCTGGCGGGATCCAAAGGCGGCGCAGGCCGCCTGGGAAGGATTGGCCCCCTCGGGCGAGGTGCATGCCACCGCCCGCACCCGTGAAAATTTTCAACGGCTGCAGCCGGCGCTGGAAAAGGGGCTAGCGGAGACGATCCGGCCGGATCTGGCTTTGGCCGGATTCGCTAATTTTGTTCAAGGGTACGGGGCCCGTTCGCTGCTGTATGAAACCCTCTGCGTCAGTCCCAAGGCCCTGGATCTGTTGATCCGTTTTTTTGAGAGCAGCCGGTTCCTCGGGCCCAGCCTGGTCGCCCGACCGGAGCTTTTCGAGGAGGTGACCCAGTCGGACCTCGACCAGCCGCGGAGTGCCGGCGATTTCCGGAAACGATGGAAACTGCCCAAAGATCCGGAAGAGGCGCTCGACGGGACGCGGAGTTTTGTACGGGGGGAGGAGCTCCGGATCGCCCTGCGGGGGCTGCTGGGCTTGGCGGAGATTCCGGTTTTACAAGGGGAACTCACCGCATTGGCGGATGCCTGTTTGGGTTGGGCTTGGGAGTTTGCCGGCAAAGGAAAATGGGCATGGATCGGTCTGGGGAAACTAGGGGGAAACGCGCTGAGCTTTGGTTCGGATCTGGATCTGTTGGTGGCAGGAGAGGGGGAGGAGTCGGTCCAGAAAGCCGTGAAGTTTCTCACGGAAGAGCGATCCTCGGGAGCCCTGTTCAAGGTGGACTTTCGGCTTCGGCCTTATGCCGAGGGTGCCTTGGCTGTGCCGGTAAAGCGGTACGAGGAGTACTACGGCAAGGAAGCCCAGGCATGGGAAGTGCAGACACTCTGTCGGGCACGGGCGATTGCCGGCACCAAGGAGCCGATGAAGGATTTCTGGCCGGCGGCGGAGAAAAGATGGAAGAAGCTGGGGTCAGAGATGAAGTTTACGGAGGAGATGCTGTCCATGCGGGAGCGGATCGCCACGGAGCGGGTGCCCCAAGGGGAGGAAGAAAGAGCCTACAAAACAAGGCGGGGGGGGCTGATCGATGTGGAGTTTGCCGCGCAGGCTTGGCAGATGCGGCAGGGCCTGGCGGAGACCGTAACCGGGGAGGTGTTGAAGAGAATGGCCAAAACGGAAAAAGGCGCCGCCCAGGTGCTTCAGGCCGGACTGAATTTTTGGTCCACGGCGGAATGGTGGCTGCGGCTGGATGAGGGGCGCGGCGGGAGTCTGCTTCCCAAGCCGGGGCTCGATCGGGATTGGCTGGCCAAAAAATGTGGTGCCGCGGACGCTCCGGCCTTGATGAAAGCCGGATCCGACATGGCCCGGGAAGTTCGTGGTGCGTATGAGCAGATCACGGGAAAGCTGGTGGCGAAGTCATGAACGTAGGAATCCTTGGGGCGGGCATCAGTGGACTGGTCTGTGGCCGGGCCCTGAAAAAAGCGGGGCATCAGGTCACCGTCCTGGAGAAGTCGCGGAGCCTCGGTGGACGCTGTGCCACGCGGAAATTCGGGGATCATGTGGTGGATCACGGGGTGCAGTACTTCACCCTGCGGGATCCGGAAATACGCAAAGAAGTGGAGGGGGTCGCGGGCGCTGAACTGCAAAAACTGACGGCTCCAATCCTGCAGGCGGAGCCTAAGGGAGCGGTTTACCGGGAGGGGGAGGAGCGGTTTTATCTGCGCTCGGGTAATAACCGGCTGGGAAAACTTTTGGCGCAGGGTTTGGAGGTTTTGACCGAGACGGAGGTGTCGAAGGTGGAAAAGTCCTGGAGAAAGTGGAAAGCGGCGGGGCGGGAGTTCGATGCGGTGGTGAGTTGCGCCCCCTGGCCCCAGACCGCGGCTTTGGTGGGGATGAAAGCCGGGGATCCAGGATTCGATCCCTGTCTGACAGTACTTTTGGAATATCAGGTTGGCCGTGCCGGAACCGACGGGGCTTACGCGCGGATGGATACCTCCGGAAATGATCCCTTGGCGTGGATCGCCTGTGAGAACGTGAAGGCAGGGCGCGTGGCGGATGGCTGCACGGTGTATGTCATCCAAGCCTCGCCGGAGTACAGCCGACAACATATCGAGCAGAATCCGGAGTATTGGGCCAGCGATCTGCAGGTGTTGCTGGAAAACACTTGGAACTTGGATCCGTCCAAACGGGGATCTGTTTTTGCGCACCGCTGGCGCTATGCGCGACGAAAAGAAGGGGCTCCGGCCCCAAAAGATCTGCCTAAGGGGTTTTTTCTTTGCGGGGATTCGATGACGGACTCGAGGTTGGAAGCGGTGTGGAAAATCGGTCTAGCGACAGCAGAAAAGATTCTGGGATAGGGACGATTCGTTTTTTTTGCGGCCCCAGAGCCTGGGGCCCTACAGAGGTTGAATGTTCTGTAGGGACGCAGGCCCTGCGTCCGAAAGGAGCCTAAAGCTTCACCATCACGTGCCTCGGCACGGTGTATTCTTCCAGGGAGAACATGGAGAGATCTTTTCCGTAGCCGGAGCGTTTGAGTCCTCCGTGGGGCATCTCGCTGACCAGCAGGAGATGGGTGTTGATCCAGGTGCAGCCGTAGCGAAGTTCCGCCGCCACTTTCATGGCCTTGGAGACGTCACGGGTCCAGACGGAGGAGGACAAGCCGTACTCCGAGTCATTCGCCCAGAGGATCGCCTCTTCCGGGGTTTTAAATTTGGTGACGGAGACCACCGGGCCGAACACTTCCTTTTGGACCACTTCGTCCTCCTGCCGGGCCCCGGCGAGCAGGGTGGGTTCGAAGTAGAAACCTTTGCCACTGGCGGGGGATCCCCCGGCCACGGTTTTGATATGTTTCGAGCCTCGGGCGCGGGCCACAAAGCCTTTCACCCGTTCGAACTGGGCGGCGGTCACGGAGGGGCCGATGTCATTCTCCTCGTCCTTGGGCTTGTTGTAGCGGATGGTTTTCACCGCTTTGCCGAGTTCGCTCACCAGATCGTCGTGAATTTTGGGTCCGGCGTAGACGCGGCAGGCAGCGGTGCAGTCCTGTCCGCCGTTGTAGTAGCCGAACTTTTTCAGGGCGGGGACGACTTCCTCCATGTCGGCGTCGTCGAAAACAATGACGGGGGCCTTGCCGCCTAGCTCCAAGTGGGTCCGCTTCAGGCCGGCGGCGGCCGCGGCGATGACCTGCGTACCGGTGGAGACGCTGCCGGTGAGCGATACCATTCGAACCAGCGGGTGGGAAATAAGAGCCTGTCCGGTCATCGGGCCGCGTCCGGTGACGATGTTGGCGACACCCGAGGGAAGTAGGTCGGCCAGAATCCGGCCGAGGTGGAGGGCGGAAAGGGGGGTGAATTCCGAGGCCTTCAGAACGATGGTGTTGCCGGCGGCGATGGCGGGGGCGAGTTTCCAGGCGGCCATCTGGAGCGGAAAGTTCCAGGGAGCAATTGAGCCGACCACACCCACGGGATCCCGGCGGAGCATGGAGGTGTAGCCGGCCATGTATTCGCCGGTGGCCGGGCCGGAGAGACAGCGGGCAGCTCCGGCGTAGAAGCGGAAGCAGTCGCTAACCGCGGGCATCTCGTCGGCCATGAAGACAGGGCGGGGTTTGCCGGTGTTAAGGCATTCGAGATCGCCGAAGGTTTCCGCTTCCTTGTCGATGGCGTCGGCGATTTTGAGGAGCAGGCCAGAGCGTTCACCGGGGGTGGTGCGTCCCCAAGTCATGAAGGCTTTCTCGGCGGCGTGGACGGCGAGGTCGACCTGCTTGGGGGTGGCCTCGGGAATTCTAATGATGGTCTCCCCGTTGCGGGGGTTCAGGACCGGTTGGGGATCGCCTTCGCCGGCGACCAGTTTGCCACCGATCAGGAAGCGTGTTTCCGAGGCTAGGGTTTTGGCCGGGCTTTTCGGCATGAGATCAAATTACGGGCCGGAAAGAGGGCTGCCAAGCCGAGCCGGAGACGGGGATTGAACCCGTGACCCACGGTTTACGAAACCGTTGCTCTACCGCTGAGCTACTCCGGCGTGCATTTCAAAATAGCTCTGCCTCCGGCCTTTAGACAAATCCGATATAGGTGGGAATTGTCACAGGATCGTCCCTTGTGTTGGGGCCGGATCGCGCAAACAATTCCTTATGCCTGCAGCCTACCCAAAGACTAAAGCCAAATCTGGCCATGCGAGGGGTTCCGGCAGTGGCGAGCCAGTCCGGGACTGGAAATCGCTTTTTAAAAAGACGATTTTTCTCGTGTTGGCCATCTCGTTGGCCATCCATTTACTGGTTCTTTTGGCGTTCGGCAGCGTGGCGATTTTTAAAGGAAGTGTTCCCAAGCTTCCTTTTGTATCCCAAGAAATTACGGCAGAACCGGCGGCTGAGACCCTAGCCCCCCCAGCAGAGGAGGAACCCGCGCCGGTGGAGGAGAACATGGATCCCTTCGCACAAGAAGTGCCGGAGGCCTCGCCGGCGGAAGATTCCGCTCCGGCAGTAGAAATGCTGACCGTGGTCGGTGGAGCCAATTGGGCTCCGGCCATCCCCAAGAACGCACCCGTTTCAGAGTCAGGCGTCATGGGAGGTTCTGGCAAGGGCACCGGCTTGGCCGCCGCCAAGGGACTGGGAGGGCCAGTTTCAGGAAAACAGCTCTTTGGCGTTTCCATCCAAGCCAAGAAACTTGGGGTCATCGTGGATATATCCCGATCCATGCAGAGATATACCCCCAAGCTATTTCAGGAAATTTTTGAAAAATTTCCCGATGCGGATGTGATTTTTACTAATGGAGGCGGAATCGTGGACTGGGAGGATTCCCTGAAACAATTCAATGAGAAGGTGGCGGAGGATAAAAAGAAAGCCCAAGAGGCCAAACGGGAGTACCGGGGGCCGTCCAAAATGGAAAAACCCAAGCTGGCGCGCTTTAATAGTTCTGAGGCGGAGGACTGGGTGCCGGTACGCGGCGCGATGCAGGACCGGGAAGGTTATCCCGGACTCAAGGAATCTTATCCCGACCTCTATGCAAAAATGCGCAAGCGGAACAACACCTGGTTCATCACCAGCTATGCGGCGGCCAATGCGGTCTATCTGGCCTTTGAGGAATTGGCCCGGCGAAAGG
>Ga0194117_10003806_pt1 | contig 14877 bp, 15 predicted proteins | sample TA2MahsurfametaG_FD_160579 | JGI IMG/M metagenome (GOLD analysis project Ga0194117, IMG submission 160579) | Freshwater microbial communities from Lake Tanganyika, Tanzania - TA2015009 Mahale N1 surface | ecosystem: Environmental > Aquatic > Freshwater > Lake | place: Tanzania: Lake Tanganyika...
CCCTATTATACGCGCCCCATGCCTGCCGACTGGTCACGTCAGCTTGATGTCGATCGTCTGGCCGATACGGGCGAGAGGCGAGAATTCGACCTGCCGTTATGCGAATTGCCGCGGCTGGCACCGGAGCTCGCGAGCCTAGACGGTGCGGCGCAGTGTCGCTTGAGTTTCACGCGCGAGCGTGGCCAGCCGATCGCTGACGTGGCCGTCAAGGCGCGACTCGGTTTGCGCTGCCAGCGCTGCCTGAGACCAGTTTGGCTCGAGGTCGATAACGCCTCGCGCGTCTGGTTGGTCGCGGACTTGGCGGCAGCCGAGGCGCAGGACCCCGGAATCGAGCCGACACTCGCACCGGAAGGGCGGATCGTGTTGCGCGATCTGGTCGAAGAAGAGTTGCTGCTCGCGGTGCCTTTGGTGCCGCGGCACGAAGATGCAAGTCAGTGCGCGGCGCTCGAGCAGCCCGCCGACGAGCAACAGGATGCGCAGCAGGTGGTGCAGAGGCCGTTTGCGGGGCTGGGCGAGCTCCTGAAACGCAATCATTGATCAAGATCGCCCGGTTTACGAATTCGATTCGCAGGAGTCCGATATGCCAGTTCAAAAGAGCCGCAAGACCCCCTCCAAGCGCGGCATGCACCGTTCGCACGATGGCCTCGCCAAGCCCGCTCTGTCGGTTGATCCGCAGTCGGGCGAGACGCATTTCCGTCACCGCATCACGCCCGATGGTTTCTATCGCGGCAAGCGCGTGATCGAGAAGCCGGCCGACGAAGAAGCGGCGGGCTGAAGTTTCCCGTCGGCGGGTCGTTCTGGCCCGCCTGCTCCTGCCATGGGAGCAACTGACCGATGACTATCATCGCGCTCGATGTGATGAGCGGCGACCTCGGAGCGCAGGAATGCGTGCCGGCGGCGCGGCTCGCACTCGAGGCTGATCCGTTGCTGCGACTCAAACTCGTCGGCCAACCGAGCATGCTCGAGCCGCTGGTTGCCGCGCTGTCTTTGCCCGCGTCGCTTGCGGCGCGGATCGACTGCGTCGCCGCGAACGAGGTCATCACCATGACCGATTCGCCACGCGAGGCGATCCGTCGCAAGAAGCAATCTTCGATGCGCATCGCCATTAACCTTGTGCACGCAGGGCAGGCGGATGCGGCCGTGAGTGCCGGTAACACCGGTGCGCTTACCGCGATCGCTCACTTCGTGCTCAAGTGCCTCGCCGAAGTAGAGCGTGCACCGATCATGTCCGCGGTGCCGAATGCGCGGGGCTTTACCCATATCCTTGATCTTGGCGCGAACGTGCGCGCGACGGCCCAGCAACTCGAGCAGTTCGCGGTGATGGGGGCGATCGTGGCGCGTGATGTGCACGATACGCCGCAGCCCCGGGTGGGTTTGCTCAACATCGGCGAAGAGGAAACCAAGGGGCACGACCTTGTGCAGGAGGCGCATGCACTCTTGCGTAGTCGTATGTCCGGCGATGCGCGGCGCGATTTCGATTATGTCGGCTTCGTTGAGGGTGGCGATATCTTCACCGGTGAAGTCGATGTGGTCGTCACCGATGGTTTCACGGGCAACGTCGCGCTCAAGACGATGGAGGGCGTGGCCGGCCTCATCAGCGGTCGTTTGCGTCAGGAGTTCACGGCCGATGCGAGCAGCAAACTTGCCGGTCTTATCGTCCGGCCTGTGCTCAAACGCGTGTCGGCTTCGCTCGATCCGCGTCGCTATAACGGTGCGGTCATGGTGGGTCTGAAGCGCATCGTGGTAAAAAGTCATGGTAGTGCGGATCGCGTGGCGCTGGCCCGTGCCATCGCCATCGCGGCGACCGCGGTGCGCCGGCAGCTCGTCGAGCACGTGCAGCAGGCGCTCGAGGCGTCACCAATGATTATTCAAAGAAATACCGAGGGATGATCAGGGAATGCTGAAACACTCGCGGATTGCCGGGACCGGCCGTTTCTTGCCCGAGAAGGTCGTCACCAACGCCGATCTCATGAAGCTCTTCGAGACCTCGGATGAGTGGATCCGCGAGCGCACCGGCATCGCTCAACGGCATATCGCCGTCGAGGGACAGACCACGGTGGATCTCGGTTATGGGGCGGCGCTGCAGGCCATGGAGGCTGCAGGCGTCACGGCCGAAGATATCGATCTGATTGTCTTCGGTTCGACCACGCCCGATCTGGTATTCCCCAATTGCGCGGCGCTCTTGCAGGATCGTCTGGGTATCCGCAGCGCTTGCCCCGCAATCGGTCTCGAGGCGGCGTGCAGCAGTTTCATCTACAGCCTCTCGGTCGCCGACAAATTCGTGCGTCTCGGCGAGGCCAAGTGTGCACTCGTTGTTGGCGCCGAAAAGCTTAGTCGCATCGTCGACTGGACCGATCGCGGCACCGCCATTCTCTTTGGCGATGGCGCGGGCGCGGTGGTGCTGAAGCCGGCCGATGAGCCCGGCATCCTCTCGACCCATCTGCACAGCGATGGCACTCACAAGGATCTGCTTTATTGTTCGGGCGGAACTTCGCGGGGTTATTCGCGCACCCCCGACGGCCGGCTCGATGCCTTCATCCGCATGAGCGGCAACGAGGTCTTCAAGATCGCGGTCAAGTCGCTGGGATCGATCGTCGATGAAACGCTGGCCGCCAATGGCCTCGACAAATCGGCGATCGATTGGCTGGTTCCCCACCAAGCCAATATCCGCATCATTCAGGCGACCGCCAAGAAACTCGATATGCCGATGGAGCGCGTGATCGTCACCGTGCAGGAGCACGGCAATACTTCTGCCGCATCGGTGCCGATGGCGCTCGATGTCGGCGTGCGCGATGGACGTATCAAGCGCGGTGATCTGATTCTGCTCGAGGCTTTTGGCGGCGGTCTGACTTGGGGATCGGCGCTGATTCGTTTTTGATACTGCCGCTTCATGACGAAAAAAAACGCCGCGCAATGCGCGGCGTTTTTTTGCCTGTGAGGCATCTCGCCCGAGGGCGAGTTCGACCCGATTACTTCGAGATCGAGCGCTTGAACATGCGATCGAGCTTCTCGTTGGTCGCGTCGCAGCAGGACTGGCTGGCCTGAGCAGCGGCGAGCGCCTGGTTGGCGGTCGACTGCGCGCCATTGGCAGCCGAGGCAGCCGAAGAGGCCGAGGCCGCAGCGGCGTCCGCCGAGCTCTTGGCGGCAGCAACCTGCGACTGGAGGCTCGACACCTGAGTCTTCAGGCTGTCGATCTGAGCCTGCAGCGGCTTGAGGTCGGTGCAACCGGCGAGTCCGGCAACGGCGATGACGGCGGCCATCTTCACGACGATCGGGGTCTTCATGGTGGATATCCTCTTTGAGCAGTGACTGAAACGAAACCGTGGCAGCAATCAGGGCCGCCATTTGGTCGACCCCTACCGCAAAACATTATAACTGCACCAGATTACGAAAGGGATTGCAACCGCACCATCTCGCAACAAAAAGCTCGAGCGATCAACGTTTTTTGAGCAGGAACTGATGGTTTTTGAGACGAATCGTATCGACCGCACCAAGGCCCCGAAGTTCATCCACTGCGCGGGTAACGCCGTGATCCCAGATGCCGCGTCGGTCGTAATCGTCGCCCGCGATATAGCCGCCTCGCTTCAATTTGGGCAGAAACGCCTCGAGATCGCGTTTCACATCATCGTAAAAATGACTGGCATCGATGTACACCCAGTCGAAGTGCTCGTCGAGAAAGAGCGGGGCTGCCTCGTGCGAGAGGCGACGATGCAGGATGATCCGACCCGCGCTGATCTCGCTGGCAAAACGACGGGCAACCTGCTGGTACTGCGCCTCGAGCGTGGCGCTCGCCTCTTCCTTGGAGCCAAAATCCTGGGTTGGGCCGTCGTACAGCGACCCGTCCTCCTTGGTGAACCACGGATCCACCAAGTGCAGCACTTTTGGTTCATTGAGGGCGAGGATACGTTCGGAAAAATCGCCGTCGAAGACGCCCACCTCGATGACCGTGCCGCCCTTGGGCAGGGTGTCGAAAAGAAAATCTCGGCTCGCCGCGCGCCGTGCGGCCTTCGACAGCAGGCGGTCTATCCAGCGACGGCCGGGCACACCAGGAGCGGGTCGGTACATGAAGGCCTCGGCGACAATGGCGGTCGGCCGCATAATAGCCGAGCCCATGCAAACTTCGCCTCGTATTCTTTTTGTTCCGGTCAGCGGTCCGAGCGGCATGGGTGAATTTGCCCGCGCGCGCAGTTTGGCGGATGCGGTTCGCGCGCGCTGGCCGGAGGTGGAGACGCATTTTGTCCTGCACCGCGAGGCGCCTTACGCACGGGGTTTTCATCACCCGGTGACTTTGTTGCCTGCATCACCGACCCTCTGCACCGCCGAGGTGCGGGAGGTGATCGAGTCGCTGCAGCCTCGGGTAGTCGTGTTCGACAATGCGGGGCGCACCGGTCAGCTTCGTGCAGCGCGACGCGCGGGTGCCCGCGTGATCTACATCAGCTCGCGCGGTCGACAGCGCTACAAAGCTTTCCGCATGCACTGGATGCGGTTGCTCGATGATCACTGGATCTCCTATCCCGCCGTGATCACGGGAGCGCTCGGGATTGTTGAGCGCGCCAAGCTGCACCTCCTCGGCCAGCCGCAGCTGCGTTTTCTCGATGCGGTGCTGGCCCCGGCGGACCCGGTCGCAGCTGATGTCTTGCTCAAGGATTTCGGTGACCCTCAAATGCTGATCGTGCCGGGCGGCGGCAGTGGCTTTCACGATTCGGCGATGACGCCGCAGCATTTCGCACGTTGGGGCGAAGCACTGGCGCGCGCGGGGTATCGAGTGGTCTTCGTGGCGGGACCGGCCCTGAAGGATTGGGCGCCTGCCGAGGCGCGGATGCGAGTGCTGCGCGGCGTGAACGGGGGAGCGCTGCGCGCGCTGCTCGAGCGGACGCAGGTAGTACTCGTCAATGGTGGCGATACGCTGCTGCAAGCGATGACGCTGGGCAAGGCTTGTGTGGCGGTGCCTATCGCCGGGGATCAAGCGGCGCGAATCGCGCGCTGTGCCGAGTTCGCGGCAGTAAGTGCGCCGACCCTGCAAGCTGACTACGTCATCAGGCCCGTTGCCCGCATTGATGAATCCGGGGACGGGTTGGACACGGACAGCGTGACTCGCGAGTGTCTGCGGTTGCTGACCGATGATTCGTACCGTGTGGCACTGGAGAGGCAAACTCGTAGTCTCGGTTTTAAAGATGCTTTGCACCCGATGCTCGATCGTATCGCCGAATTTTTGGCAGGTCGCTGATGTTCCCTGAAGTCCCCTGAGGTCCCACGGGGTCCTCTGGTATCCCTTTGACGGCGGCGGACTCGATCGACTTATTGCTTTTCTGTCCGCCCGATCAGCTCGCGAAAGAGACGCTCGTAGTCCTCATTCATCCGTTCGCGTCCGTAGTGAGCGAACGCTTCGCGCCGGGCGCAGGTGCCAAGCTGCTTCGCCAGCGACTCGTCGTTCAGCAAGCGCTCCAGTGCGTCCGCGAGGTCGCGCGGGTTCTGGTGCTCGCAAAGCAGGCCGTTTTCGCCATCTCGAATGATTTCTTTGACACCCGGAACTCTGGTGCCGATCACGGCACAACCCGCGGCCATCGCCTCGACCAATGCGAGTGGCATGCCTTCGTAGTGGGTACTCAAGACTGCGATTCGCACCTGCTGCAGTCGCTGCGGAACATCGCGCAGCAGACCGCAGAATACGATCTGATCCAATACCCCGAGCTCTCGGGCGAGTCGCAGGGCTCGCTCGCGATGTCGATCTTTGCCCCCGCCTGCCAAATACAGCCGTGCTTGGCAGCCGCGTTTACGCAGCAGATCGATGGCACGAATGAGAGTCAGATGATCCTTCTGCGCGCCGAATCGCGCCACCATCATGACTGCGGCTTCTCGCTCGTCAAAAGACCTGTTGTCGATTGCTGAAAACGGCGCAAGATCGATGCCGTTGGCGATCAACAGCAATTTTTCTTCTGCAAATCCCAGCTCTCGCAGGCGTTCGAGCACGCCCGGTCCACAGGCGACGATCCGCGCGGTTCTGTTCGCTAGCCAGCGTGCTTGCGCGAGGCGCCAGTGCGTGTAGCGCTCGCGCGTATTGTGTTCGACATGTATCAACGCCGGTACTTTGGCCAGCAGTCCCGCATAACGACCCCAGAGGTGCTCGCTGAAACCATGTGCGACGAGCACGTCGGGTTTGAAGCGTCGGCATACGCGGACCAGCACGATGATGGTGGCGAGGTGTGACCAACCGGGCACGGTAGTAACAGGCAAGCCGCGCTGTTCGAGTTCGATCACTCGACTTTGCATGGTGTGACGTTTGCGTCGAAGCACCAGCAGAGGTTCGACCATGGAGTCTTCGAGAGCGGCTGCCACCAACTGGATCGCAACCTGAGTGGCGCCGCCGCTGAAGCCTCCGCTGACGAAATGCAGCACCCGAATCCTTCCGCTGACGTTCGAGTTCATGGACGTGCGTTTCTCGTCAACGCCGCTTGCCGTCGCGGAGGATTTCGCGCGCGGCGTTCAGGCCGGGCACGCCGGTGACGCCGCCGCCCGGATGCGCGCCCGAGCCGCAAAGATAGAGGCCTTGCACCGGTGTGCGGTAATCGCCGTAACCGAGCGCAGGCCGCGCCGCCCACAGCTGATCGAGACCTAGCGCGCCATGAAAGATATCGCCGCCTGCGAGACCAAAGATTTGCTCGAGATCGAGCGGCGAGAGGGCGGATTTTCCGACGACGCTTGCGCGAAAGTTCGGCGCCCAGCCGTTCACGGCATCAATGATGAAATCGGCGGTGGCGTCTCGCATGCCGGGAGTCTGCCAGTTGCGTGTCGGCGCTTCGGGGCGCGCGAGCTCGTAATCGAAATGCTGGCAAAAGAGACTCGCGACGTGCATGCCCGCTGGGGCCAACGAGTCGTCGAGCGTCGAGGGGATGAGCATCTCGATGATCGGTTCGCGCGAAATACCGAGCAGGCGCGCCGAGGCATGGGCGCGATCCATGTAATCAAGCGAGGGCGCCATGATGATGCCGGCGCCGAGATGCGTCTGGTCGTTGCGCGATCGATGTGCACTGAAGTGCGGCAGTTCGCTCAGCGCGACGTTCATGCGAAAGGTGGCCGAGCCGACCCGCCAGCGACCGATATGCGCGCGGAAATCTTCAGGCAGATCCTCGGCCGCAAGAAGACCCAGAAAAAGCGGCTTCGGTCCGAGATTGCCGATGACGCGCGGTGCACCGAAGACGCGACCGTCTTCGAGCTTGATGCCGCTCGCGTGTACGGCGTCGCTGTGTTTGCCGCGGCCGCTGCGTCGCGTGGTGACAATGCGCTCGACCGGCGCGTTGCATTCGATATGCACGCCGAGGTGACGCCCCTCGCAGCGAGTGCTTGAGTGATCGCGCCCATGCCGCCGACGGCATGACCCCAGACACCGCTCTTGCCGTTCACTTCACCGAAGGCGTGGTGCAGCAGGACGTAAGCGCTGCCGGGTGTATAAGGGCTCGCGTAGCTGCCGACGACCGAATCAAAACCGAACAGCGCCTTGAGCGGGACGCATTCGAACCAGTAATCAAGGATTTCGCCGGCACTACGCGTGAAGAGTTCGTGCAACTCGCGCTGCATTGCAAGCGGCAGAGCGCGAAAGTCGCGACCGAAGCGCAACAGTTCCCAAAGATCACGACCTCGGTGCAGATCCGTGGGTGGCGTGCGTCGCAGCAGGTCGCGCAGCAGCGTGACCGCGCGATCGAGCAGCGCATGGAAGTCGGGCAGACGCGCCGCATCGCGGGCACTGTGCCGACGTACTTCCGCGAGCGTCGCCGCGGCATCGGGGCCGGCGCTGAAGGAATCGCCATCGGGCAACGGCAGGAAGTTCTGCAGCGGCCGCTCGAGGATGCGCAGTCCGTGCTCGGCCAGACGCAGTTCGCGAATCACCTGCGGGTCGAGCAGGCTCACCGTGTAACTCGCCGTGGAATTGCGAAAGCCAGGCGCAAATTCCTCGGTCACGGCAGCCCCGCCGACTACGCCCCGGCGCTCGAATACGCCGACGCGCAAGCCCGCACGCGCGAGATAACAGGCGCAGACGAGCCCGTTGTGACCGGCGCCGATCACCAGGGCATCAAAATCATCGAAAGGGGGCTTGCGACTGGATAGATTCACAGATACTGTATGGATACACACTGCATGGATAACCAGAGGACGACCATGTCAGATCTCACCCCACGACAAACCGAAATTCTCCGCCTGATCCAACGAGCCATCGCCGAGACCGGCATGCCGCCTACGCGGGCAGAAATCGCGCAAGAGCTCGGGTTCAAGTCCGCCAACGCCGCCGAGGAGCATCTGCGCGCGCTCGCCCGCAAAGGGGTGATCGCGCTCGTGCCGGGCACCTCGCGAGGCATCCAACTGAAGGACATCCTGCGCGAGCAGCTCGGTTTGCCACTCATCGGCCGCGTCGCCGCCGGCAAGCCCATTCTCGCAGAAGAGAACATCGAAGCGCGCTTCAACATCGATCCAGACATCTTCTCGCCCCGACCGCACTACCTGCTCAAGGTCACTGGCATGTCCATGAAAGACGCCGGCATCCTCGATGGCGATCTGGTCGCCGTGCACCGCACGCCTGAGGTGCGTAACCGCCAGATCATCGTCGCGCGCCTCGAGAACGAGGTCACGGTCAAACGCTACAAGCAAGAAGGTCCGACGGTCTGGCTGTTGCCCGAAAACCCCGACTTCGAGCCCATCCGCGTCAATCTGCGCGAAGAGCCGCTCATCATCGAAGGCGTGGTGGTCGGCGTGCTGCGTCGCGGCGCCACCTCAGGCAAGGCGGCACCCGCTGGCTTACCGACTGGCTTGATGTAGCGCCGCTCGATCTCACCCGACCGTATCGAGGTTCAACATGTCCACCTTCGAACTGCGCCCTTCGCCGGGTGCCACGGAGACGCTCGTCCGCAAAAAGGCGGTACGCACTCCCGTGCGCTCCAGCCTCAAGCGTTTCAGCTGTCCTTGCGGCTGTGGCCGCAGTCGCTGGTTTTCGCAGCCGCGCTCGGTGCGTACGGCGACGCCTGTCGCATCGTGAGACCCCACCGCTCGCGCGCCTTGCGCTGTCATCATGGGTCTCACACCAGAGAACGTGTCCGAGTCTGCGCCCGAGCCTACGCTCGATCGGTTGCTCGAACACCCGGCCATCTGGCGCGGGCGCAGCGCTGCACGCATCACTACGCTCGGCACGGGGTGGACGCGCCTCGATGAGGCCCTGCCCGGTGGCGGTTGGCCCGCCGCCGGACTCACCGAGATCCTCACGGCGCGCAGCGGTCTTGGCGAATTGCGCTTGTTCATTCCGCTGCTCGTGCAGCTCGGTCGGCAGACGTCAGCACGTTGGGTGAGCTGGATTTCACCGCCGTTCGAGCCCTATGCCCCGGCACTCGCCGCAGCCGGTGTGCCGCTCGAGCGGCAGCTCGTCGTGCGCACGGCCGAGCCCGCCTGGGCGATCGAGCAGGCGCTCGATTCGGGTGGCTGCAGTCTCGTGCTCTGCTGGCTCAAAACTTCGATCAGCACGCCGGCGCTGCGGCGCCTGCAGTTGGCCACTCAGCGCAGCCAGACTCCCGCGATGCTTTTCCGCCCGCTCGCCGAGGCACGGCAGGCTTCGCCTGCCGAGTTGCGCATCACCCTCGAGCCTTGTTTCGGCGGTGCGCGTCTGCAGATCATCAAGAGCCGCGGCGGTGATCGTCGACCGCTTGAGCTGAGTTGGTCAGACGAGTCCATCGACAGCAGCCGCTGCGACAACGGGGTCGGCCATGCGTCGTCGTGAACGCGTCGCTTCCTCGCGGCGTGCCTTGGTCGCCGTGACCGGCGCGCAACCCGCAGCCGCATCGCCACAGCAATCAAAGATATCGCCGGTTTTGCCGTTCGACTCGTTGTTCGATGTCGCGCCGGAGTCCTGGGTGGCGTTGCAGATTCAGGCCGCCCCGTCATCGCTCGATCTCGAGCGTCTCGCCCGCCTCGCCGGTGATTTCACCTCGCGCGTGAGTCTCGAGCCGCCCGATGCCGTGTTGCTCGAAGTGCAGGGCAGCTTTCGGCTTTTTGGTGGCGCATCGTCATTGTGCAGGGTCTTGCTCGAGCGCTGCGTTGCGGCGGGGATCGAGGTGCGCTGGGCACTGGCACCAACGCCGCTCGCCGCACTCGCGCTCGCGCGGGCGGGGCAGGGGGTGATCGTACTCGCGCGCGATCGACTCATCGGTCTGCTCTCGCCGCTGCCGCTCACGGTGCTGCGCTGGCCGGCGGTAACTCTTGAACGCCTCGAGTCGATCGGTGCGCGCACGCTCGGCGCGGTGCTGCGCCTGCCGCGTGCCGGATTCGCCCGTCGGTTCGGTCGTGAAGCACTGCTCGCGCTCGATCGCCTGAGCGGTGCGGCGCCGGAGCCGCGGCGCGCATTCCTGGTGCATGAGCGATTTCGTGCGCGAGTGGATCCCGGCTTCGAACTGTCATCCGTACAGGGTGTGCTGAACTATCTCGAGCGTGTACTCGGTGAACTCGAAGATTTCCTGCGCGCACGTCAGTCCGGCATCGAGCTGCTCATGCTGCGCTTGCACCACCGCACGATGGATCCCACGCGCGTCACGCTGCGTCTCGCCGCTGCCGAGTTGCAGGCGAGGCGCTTCAGCGAGTTGCTGGCACTGCAGATGTCGCGCCTCGTGCTGCCCGCGCCAGTGACGCGTTGCGAGCTGCGCTCGGGTGCGTTGCGCTCTTTCGTGGCGCACAGCGCGCCCCTTTGGCGACCAGGCGAGCACGGGGGTGGCGCCACGCGACAATCCACCGCACTGATCGAGCGATTGCGGGCGCGGCTCGGTAGCGATGCCGTCTACGGTTTGTGTCTCGTGCCCGAGCATCGCCCGGAGAGTGCGTGGCGCGTGACCGACGTGCTTGCCGCGCGCTCATCGCCGTACGTGACTTCACCGACAGGTACGCCCACCGCAGTCATGGCGCGTCGGCCGCTCTGGCTGTTGCACGAACCCGAGGTGTTGCCGTGGGCGCTCGAACATTTACGACTGATTGATGGGCCGGAGCGTATCGAGACCGGTTGGTGGGACGGGCGCGAGATCGCGCGTGATTACTACGTTGCGCGTGATGAGTCCGGTGCAGAGCTTTGGGTGTACCGCGAGCGTCTTTCGCCGCATGGCTGGTACCTGCATGGAGTGTTTGGTTGAGGTTTAATTTTTTTGATTAACGACGTCGCTCGCGTACCTGTGTTTTCTGATCTATCAGTCGCCCTGTGACATATTTGTGCAGAATGCTGGTGATCAGAGATTGGTAGGGCAGTCCTTCTTCAAGGGCAATCGCTTGCAGACTTCGCAGATCTGCCGTGGTGAGACGGATATTGATTCGCTGATCTTTGAGCAAGGCTTTGCGTGCAGCCGCCCGGGCTTGCTGGGCTTCGTTGGGGTCTGCCACGGGTACGAGCCTGCCGCTCTCAAAATCGTTCAGCAGTCTTTGCTCTTCGGGTTCGAGAGCGACTTTGCGTTTGGTGCTGTTCATGTCAGATCTTCAAGAGTTTTCTGGTGTGACGTCGGCTTGGAATGATGGTTTTCAAAAAATATCCGGATGACGTTTTCACGTACGGGACCAAATTCGCATAACCACGAATATCAACCACGAACACGCTTTGATGCGGATGTCGACTGTTCTCCGGTTGCACAAACACGCCGAGCAGTTTTCCGGTTCCGATAGCCAGAACGACATCTTCGAAACGCAGCGCTCGATGGGCGATAAGCCAAGCGTTTTTTTCGGTGCTCCAGTCGTACTCCTTATTCGCTGAAACAGCGTCAGTTTGCATTGTTGTCTGCCTATTGTCATCGCATTCGAGTGGTATACATCACCCCAAATACTGTATAAATAAACAGTATTATGAGTCTAGTGATCAATCCGCCGGTATTGCCTGGTTATGCCGAGTTGCATTGCCTGAGCAGCTTCAGCTTCCTGCGCGCCGCCTCGCAGCCAACGGAGCTCGCGGCCCGCGCCGATGAGCTTGGTTACGCGGCGCTCGCCATCACCGACGAATGTTCGGTGGCAGGGGTGGTGCGGGCGCACGCGGCGCTCAAGGGCCGTGGCACGCGGCTCATCGTCGGTGCCGAATTCAAGCTCGATTGCGGCCTGCCGCTCGTGGCGCTCGCCACCGACCGACGGGGCTACGGACAACTCTGTCGTCTCATCACTCGCGGGCGGCGTGCCGCACCCAAGGGTGAATACCGTCTGGTGCGCGGTGATCTCATCGAACTGATCGAGCCCGCGCACTGTCTCGTGCTCTGGGCGCCGCGGCCGGGCTCACTCACCGACGAAGCGGCCGCGTGGTTGCGCGCATACTTTAAGGGCTCGGCGTGGATCGCCGTCGAGCTGCTGCGCGATGGCACCGAGCGCGCGCATCTCGCAGCGCTTACAGCGCTCGGTCTTGCGCACGACCTGCCGCTCGTGGCCGCGGGCAATGTCTGCATGCATGTGCGGGCACGTCGGCGTCTGCACGATGTGCTCACTGCGATCCGTCTCAATACCACGGTCGATGCCGCGGGGCTGGCGCTGCTGCCTTCGGGCGAACGCCATCTGCGCGATCGTGCACGCCTCGCGCGTCTTTATCCGCCCGCGCTGCTGGCCGAGACGCTCGTCATCGCGGCGCGCTGTCGTTTTTCGCTCGATGAGTTGCGTTATGAGTATCCGCGTGAGCTCGTACCCGAAGGACACACCGCCGCCTCGTGGCTGCGCACGCTCGTCGAGCGCGGTGCCGAGCGACGTTGGGGCAGTACGCCGACGCGTCAGGCCATGCCTGCCTACGTGCGTACGCTCGTCGAGCACGAACTCGCGCTGATCGCCGAGTTGGCTTACGAGCCGTACTTCCTTACGGTGCAGGATATCGTCGATTTTACCCGCAACCGCGGAATTCTTTGTCAGGGCAGGGGCTCGGCGGCCAACTCCGCCGTCTGCTATTGCCTCGGTATTACCGAGGTGGACCCGTCACGCATGTCCATGCTGTTCGAGCGCTTCATCTCGCGCGAGCGCAACGAGCCGCCCGATATCGACGTCGACTTCGAGCACGAGCGGCGCGAAGAAGTCATCCAATACGTCTACGCCAAGTACGGGCGCCATCGTGCTGCGCTCGCGGCCACGGTCATCAGCTATCGACCGCGCAGTGTGCTGCGCGATCTGGCCAAGGCGCTCGGTTTCGCACCGCTCGCCGTCGAGAAGATCGCGACCACGGTGAGCCGTTGGGACCGCGGCTTGGGGGCGCCTGGCGCATCCAGCACACCCAGCGCATCCAGCGCCGTGGCCGATCTGCTCGCGCCTTTTCTCGAGCGGCTCGCCGAGGCGGGCTTCGATACCAAGGATCCCGTGCTGCGCCGACGGCTCGCGTACTTGCTCGAGCTCGCACCGCAACTGCTCGGCTTTCCGCGTCATTTGTCGCAGCACGTCGGTGGCTTCGTGATCGCGCGCGACTCGCTTGAAGCGTTGGTGCCGATCGAGAACGCGAGCATGGACGAGCGCACTGTCATCCAATGGGACAAGGACGATCTCGATGCGCTCGGGCTGCTCAAAGTCGATCTGCTCGCGCTCGGCATGCTCACGGCCATTCGTCGCGCCATCGATCTCATCTCTGCGTGGCGTATGGCGCAGGGTGGTGCATCGCTGACGCTCGCCGATGTGCCGCCCGAGGATCCGCGCGTCTACGACATGCTGTGCCGGGCCGATTCGGTTGGTGTCTTTCAGATCGAATCGCGCGCGCAAATGGCGATGCTGCCGCGACTGCGACCGCGCAATTTCTATGACCTCGTGATCGAAGTGGCGATCGTGCGACCGGGGCCGATACAGGGCGACATGGTGCATCCCTATCTGCGCCGGCGCAGTGGCGAGGAGGCAGTCACTTATCCGAGCGAGGCGGTCAAAGGAGTTTTGCAGCGTACACTCGGTGTGCCGATCTTCCAGGAACAAGTCATGCAGCTCGCCATCGTCGCAGCGGGTTTCACGCCCGGCGAAGCCGACCAGCTGCGCCGCGCGATGGCCGCGTGGAAGCGGCACGGGGGTCTTGGGCATTTCGGCGAGCGGCTGATTTCGGGCATGCGCGAGCGCGGTTACAGCGCCGAGTTCGCAGCGCGTATCTTTGAGCAGATCAAGGGTTTCGGCGAGTACGGCTTCCCTGAATCGCATGCCGCGAGCTTTGCGCTACTCGTCTATGTCTCCGCCTGGCTCAAATGCCACGAGCCGGCGGCGTTCACCGCAGCGCTGCTCAACAGTCAACCGATGGGGTTCTACTCACCCTCGCAACTCGTGCGCGATGCGCGCGAGCATCAGGTCGAGGTGCGGCCGGTCGATGTGCAGGTGAGTGATTGGGACTGCACGCTCGAGCCTTGCGCGACATCAGAGGGGCGTGCGGCCATCCGGCTGGGTTTGCGTTTGGTGCATTCTTTGACGCAGGCCGCGGCGCTGCGCATTGTCGCGGCACGACGTAAGGGAACGACTTTTGCCGACCTGCAGGATCTGGCCGAAGCAGCGCGACTCGATCGCGGCGATCTCGAGGCGCTCGCGGCCGCTGGCGCCTGCGCTACCCTCAGCGGCAATCGTCACCGTGCATTCTGGGCGGTAGCGGGGACCGAGACGGCGTTGCCGCTTGCACCGCCTGCGCGCGAGGATGCGTTGCCGTTGCTCACCGCCCCCACCGAGGGGGAGAACCTCGTCGCCGATTACCGCCATCTCGGACTCACACTCGGCCGGCATCCGCTCGCTTTGCTGCGGGCGCCCTTCGAGCGGCGCGGGGTGCTGCGGGCGCGCGAGCTCGAGACAATTCCCTCGGGTAAACGCCTGAGAGTGGCCGGTCTTGTCACCACCCGGCAAAAACCGTCGACGGCGAGCGGCGTCATCTTCGTCACGCTCGAAGATGATACGGGCCAA
>Ga0194117_10003807_pt1 | contig 14876 bp, 6 predicted proteins | sample TA2MahsurfametaG_FD_160579 | JGI IMG/M metagenome (GOLD analysis project Ga0194117, IMG submission 160579) | Freshwater microbial communities from Lake Tanganyika, Tanzania - TA2015009 Mahale N1 surface | ecosystem: Environmental > Aquatic > Freshwater > Lake | place: Tanzania: Lake Tanganyika...
TTTGATCTTGTTTCCAGTTCTAGACGAATTTAGGTATCCTACTAATGTTAGCAACAGATTTATGGATAAGTCCTGTATACATCTTGCTGATTGTTGATTGGAACAGCCTCATTAGCCACAAATAAACTAATTTATATCTTTATCTAATAACGCAAATAAAAATAGTTTTGCTGTTTGCATCATAATTTTTAAATATAAGTTAACTATTTTCTTCAATACGAATGGGTAGAAATTGCATACTGCATCCCAATCAACAACTCATAAGCTTTTGCGAAACATGTAAAGATGTCGCTTGTCAACTTTGTACGCAACTTGGACCACATGCAGACATCAGACATCAGATATTAAATATCGAGTAAGCAGCCATTTTACGTCAACAATTTTACTTGGCTTTCAGAGAAAGATAGATAAATCCTCTACGTTAGAGAGTTAGTTTCAAATTATTGTAAATGTCAAAGAAATAGTAAAATTTAGCTAACTAAAAGAAAGTTATAGAAAAGGATATTAAACTTGAATTTGAAGGTATTGTGTCAAGAGCATAGCAAATTGTATCGAAACGTATTGTAAAGAAACAAACATAGATTAAAAAGTTGCAATAAATGATCAACCAAATAGATGATCTTACTTACTCTTTTGATGCAGTATTCCAGTTTCCACAGATGTTTTTATTGTGCTACAAACAATTTCATCAACAACTCAAAACACTATAAACTTTAAGTTTGGATTTTGGCAAAGAAAATGAAAATTTAGCTCTCAAAACAGTAGATTTGACAGCTATATAAAAAACATGGAAAACAATCGAGAAGTAAAATGATCAGCTAGATTTACCTAGAGAAATGGCTACAAGTTTTGCCAAAGCTAATCAATTGAGCCAGTATATATAAAGAAATACTTTTGTAAATAGTTTAATAGGAAAAGCAGTTTAAAACTATCATCAAGAAATAAGAAAGGCAAAGAAAGATGTTGAAGGCAAACAAAAGAAGATACTCCATTTATACAATGATCTTAATGCTGAGCTTTTGTCTTTACAAACTGCCAGAGTGTGTGCTTACTGTCTGAATGCTTTTTCTATGACCGAAGTGAATTAAGCTTGCACTCATAACAAATCTTACAAGGCTTAGGCAAGCTACAAAGATATATAAATACCTGCTTAGGTTAAAGGTTCTAAGATGCATTATTGGATCGCTGCTAAAAAAACTTAAAGGTCAATTCCTGATTTAAAAGCCCATAGTTTAATCAGAGTCGTACAAAAGAAACAATACTTATCAAGTCTCAAAGATCTTAAACAAGTGAAATGTAAATTGATACATTATGATATCTAAAAAGGTGCAGAAAAGTCATATCTTAAGGAATTCAAAAAAGATGACTCGGAAAATAAAGGCAAAATCTCTCCACTTGCTTTTCTTTTTATCATGACGAACAAGTTTTAAATATCGTAAGTACAGGTTCAAACCTTGTCTTAGTTGTGTCTCTCCCGCGAAGATAGCCTCATCGATTATAATATGTTGGAAACAATTCTCTAGGACCCTATAAAGCTATATAAAAATTTTGAAATTTAAGAAGAAGAACTTTAAAAATCAAAACCGATTGCTCCACCCACATTGAGATTTCGTTATTGACTTTTGCTTATATATTTATTTATAGAAAAGTAATGAAGAATTATTAATATGGACTTGCTTCCCCTATTGTAACAAACAGATGCTCACCGTTGGTCAGACCAAAAAGCCAACATGCTATGATATCTTATAGCCAACCTCACCACCATCAACCGACAATGCGATTGTCTAAAGAAGAGCCAGCCAAAAAACAATCAAGGATAAATACAACTTCCAACGAGTATTACGTAATTGATAACGCAAACGGAAGGAGACCTATACGAGATTTGAACAGTAACAAACGAAATAGCCATATTTTTGAAAATTAAACATAGAAAATAAAAAACTTTCTCACTCAAAAGATATAAAATGCAGTAAGAGAGTTGAAAGAGCAGATAAAAGAGCAAAGCGCTCAAATAGTTTTGATGTAAAAAATGCTACAACAGCAGTAAATGTAGCTGGAAGCCAAAAACAACATCATTCAAAAATTATTGTCAAAGGTAAAGAGGCAAACTTAAATTCAAAATACGAAAAGCAATTTCAAAAATGATGTATTTTTATAAAGAAAGCTAAGAGATATGGAAATAAAGATAAGTTTGTTGATTTAGCAAATGTAGGAAGAAAAAAAATAAACTTAAAAACATGTAGATCAACTCTCGAATGCTCTAGTACGTTAATTCGGCTCAAGGTTGCAAGATTTAAAAGCTGTTATATACACTTTTATCAAATAAAAATAGAAAACCTTAGAAAAGATAGAAATTGAGCTCTAAAAAGTTAGAGACAAAGCTCCAAAGCAAAATCAATTCTATAGGAATACAAATACGAATGTAAAATCTGATCTTAAAAACAGTTCAGATAGTTCAGTCCGAGATACTTGCTCATCAAATCATTCAAAATAATAAGTACACATAGAGAAAAATCCTATAGCTAATATTCAAAAATAGTAAAGTACTTGTTCGGACTACTTTTTCCATCCAATATAACCTTAGCAACCTAACATTAAAGCTATAGAGCAGTTAGCTCAGTAGAGATAGCAACTTCCGATACGAGTATTCTTAGATCGAAACAAAAGACTAAAATATTGGTAATCGCGAACATTTATTTTCGACAGAAAAGGAAACTTCATGACTCCTTCAATTGAAGAAATCTATCACATGTAAAAAAGAGGTTGGATTAAACTATTGTCTAAGTGATATTTATAGATTTATTTATCATTGTTTTTAGTCATAAAATAAAGCTAAAAATTGATTGTACATTTAATTATGAAGTACATTATCGTTTTAGATTATTTCTTTTAATATTAAAATGCAATACTAAACGTTTGACTATCGAAACGGAAAATATCAAGGACCAATAAATGCCAACAATCAACGTCATGGAGTTGGCATTTTTATTGATGATGATCTCACCTTCTATCTCTCCAACTGGAAACAAGATAAACTCAACGGACCCACTCTTATCTACATTTCACATGGAAAATATATCTATGGATAGTGGAAAGATAATTAACTTTCAGGACTTTCAGTCTTTAGATGTGGAGATACTGTGTTGATCGGAAATTTCAAAAATAACTTTCCAACGAGCAGATGCTTTGTCATCTTTGAAAGATTCAATTTCGCTTGCGTGCTGTAATAAAAAAACCAAGAATGGAAAATAGTACTGAGTAGTGAACTTAGATCTCATAGTATGCTTCTTAAAATGATTGAAAAGACAGGATTCACAGTCCCTCAGCATTATTATTCTCTTACTAAATTTGTTTGTAATACTACGATTAATCATCATTACTTAAAAGCTTTTCCTTGTTTTATTGGGTGCTGCTACTTTGGATTTTTCAATGGCTTAGGTATGGTCTTCAATGCTAACAATGGTTTAGTGTCAATTGGCTACCATACAGGATAGAGACTAACTGAATTTGGAGGTCGTTTTGATAACAGTAAAACAGGTTGTGAAGGAAATTTCCGATCAAAAGATTAAAGAATAAGTTATTCAGGAAATCGACCTGTAAAATAAATCTACAATATTTTCCAAAGGATACATATGCAAAGCCTTAATTTTGTAAACCAATACTTTGATTTCAAATTAAAAGTGTTTAACAATGTAGAGACCTTCATAAGGTAGCAAATAGAGATAATTCTTTCGGAATGTAAGAACAAATTCAATGTTGATACTGCTGATCTCAATTAGAGTCTTGACTATCAAGAGTATACATAGTAACAAAGTTTCAAGTTAAATTCAATGAGAGATGCAGTTTACTAAGGAAAAAGTAAAATTTCTCAAAATGGAAATATAGGTCAAGTCTCTATCTCAACTTTTAATCCTTTTGAGAAAAACTAAGGCAATAATTCGATTTAAGAATAAAATTCTAAACAATAGATCTCTAATAAGGCTTTTGAAAAATCAAAATTTAAGATGTAAACATCTAAGCACCAAAAAAAGTTAGAAGAACCTTAGATTGAGGAAAAAGTAGTTGAATAATAAAAGTAACCTGTAAAAGTCTATGCTGCTCGAAAGTCTCCTCTAAGAGTATTCAAAGATTCAACTATAAAAAAATAATAGTCTTAATCAAAATCTGCAATGAGTAACTAAACTTAAGTCTAACAATAAAAAAGGAGACTGGACAAGAGTGATTTAAAAGATAGATAAAGTCTAAGAAATAGATAGAAAATGAAACCAAACAATCATGTTTACATGCAGAATTTACCTGGCAAATAATAAAATCCTTTTAAAAAAGTTTCAAATCCAAAAAATAACAATGTTTACAAAGAAGCTAATAAAAGATAATAATAGTCTCCAGTCAAGTATCGAGTACCAACGTTCAAAACTTACGAGGAATAGAATATCTCAACTAAAGGAAAACAAACAAAAAAATATATATAGAAGGTGGAGGTTGAAAGTAAATCAAGAAACAGTGTATATAGACACAATGAGGTTTACCAACCAGCCAAACCAACTTACTAAGACATTTAAGAAAGAAAGAGAAGAATATTGGAATCCTACAGAGACAATCGCCCATCACCTAAATCAAACTTAAAAACTATAAGTAATTTTGGTGCAGTTTGTCAGTTTAATTCACCAACAGAAGGTTTACCTAATCCTTACACATCTTCTAAATAAGAGTAACAAGGAAGTTTTGGAGTGTTTCCTCTCTCCATTTTTTCTAAGAGAGATCAAAAAGAGACTAAATCTTAGTAATTAAATTTGAAAGCAATTGTCTCCGAAAATAACGATATAAAGAGATAGATGGTATAAAATAAAACCAACAAATTCAAAAAGAATGAAAATATCATTGATAAATCCCATTTAGAATCTTTTAAAAAATAAGTTCAAAATGAAAATAAAAATAGAACCTTTATTAGCAATATAAAATCAAATCAAGAAAACATAATCTTCAAAAATGATTAATCGAAAAATTAAAAAGGAAATTAGACAACCAAAATGAATGGCTAAGTTTTGTCTACTTTACAATCTAATACTCATCAAAAACTCTCACCTCGAAGGCCGAAAAAGAGCTACCAATACATCTGCTAATGATGCCTCTCTTATTGATATACATAGATACTTATATGTTAACCATGGTTAAATCAAGCATCTTTATCTTTATTTTATCTTTATAATTTTAAATGTCAACTTCTAAGTCACAAAAATAGAGAATTCTTAACCTTTCCATCAAAGATAAAAAACTGTCGAGACTTTTCTTCTGCGCAGATCTTACTGAAAAAGACTCCCTTTTTTTGAACAGTGTCTATGAGGAGAGAAACTAATTACACTTCAGATATTGTATAATGTACTCAATTTTGGGAGCAATAGTGGTCAACTGGGGTGCATTTAGGTATTCATCATTCAATTTAGATATTTCTCGACTTTGACTCAAGGTATTGTTACCTTAGGTGTGTTCGGATCAAGTCATCTTTTTTGGACATCACAAATAAACAGAAGGTTTAGTCAGTTGACCTAACCTTATTACTAAAAATATGGAATCAAGTGAAAGTATTGATTAGTCGATATAAATCTTTGTCTATTTGGATCTATGCAAACTAAGTATAATTGTGCTGAATATTAAAAATAAATAATTTGTTTGGATCTTCTTAGAAAACCATTAATTCTATACAATGATCAATCAAAATCTATATTGATAGCGAGAAAACTCATATTTATATCTGTTTCTTAGTCTATTCATCTTTTTCTTACTCATTTTCCAACTTTCACAAAGATGAACTCCTTCATATCTACCGTGTAAAAGGATTGCTAATTTATCCGCTAACAAAGGTACTTAGCATTACAGTAATGCTTAAAATATTTTGGGTTTTAGGTCATGCGAGTTTAACAAAACTCCAGCTGCTTATTAGAGATTTTAGGTTACTGCAAACGCTTCTGCTGCATTGGAGGCATGCTTACACATAACTTCTTGAGCCATTCCATGAAGAATCTTCCTATAAAGCTCACTAAATTACATTTAAAGATATGTCTTGGATTATTAGTAGTTAAAAGGATCTGCATATTCTCCATTATTTATCGCTTCACGCCTCTTATAGTTCTTTCTTTGTTTTTTATTTTGTATGATCAGCGTGAATAACATATAAGAATTTTTTAGGCCTAAACAGTTCCATTTATGTATAGCTACTCTCTAGATTTCTCCATAAAGTAAAAATCTGATATACCACATCCATAAAACTCGATTTTCATAAAGTCTCTTGTATTAAATCAAAAGAAGTCTTTGGTTATCATTGAATTTTCCTCCTTTTGTCATCATCAACTCCAGTTACTGCTTTTGCATTTGAATCACAGCGTTAGATGTACTCTGCCCTTACTTTGCTTTACGAAATTTTTCAGAAAAATTTTACTAATCCATTATTGTAATCATCGTTTTCTGCTGTTTCTTTATCTTTTCTGCATCTAAATTCAGTAATTTATCAAGAAAAGCATCTTGAGTTTCTTATTCATTCCACCCATCAGTTTATCTTCGAAGTTATTACTAAATGAGTCTTACAAAGAAATAGTCAAATTGTTCCTGGCTTGGTTTTTCTATGAATCCATTTTTAACAGCCAAGTATAGTTGAGATAAGAAAGAGCTGTTATTGGATATGACATCAATCGTTCTGCTTATAGGGTTTTTGTATTACTCATATTTTTTACGGACAGATAAAGCCAAAGGATTTTCATATTTTTATGCACTTAATTCAAATAAAATGGCTTTACAGGTTGATTCTATTGCATCACGCATGTGTCTCATTCTTTATAATTTCTTTTCAGTTATCTTGATCTAAGCCTTAATTCCAACTACTTATTTATCATCTCTTGATTTATGGCTAATTTTCTCAAGTTTTGCTAACTTTTACTGAAGCTAGTATTCAATTTATTTACATCTGCGAATTGATGAAGACAACACCATAAAAGGAATTGTTTCATATTGTGAAAATATATAACCTAAAGGTTAATTTGTAGCAGTGAAAGCTAAACAAGGTTTCATAAGTAATTTCGCTATTCTCCAATGGTGTTGTGTTAAAAACAAAGGCATAAATCCAAGTACACTCTAAGTTCTCTATACTCTATTCGTATAGTCACATCTTTATTGGTAATTTTGTTTTTCTAGCCCTCCTTTCCATCTTAAATAATCTATCTCTTTAGTTTGGCAGTAAAATAATTATTAAACAGTATGCTAAAAAGGTTTTTAGTGATTCATGCTAGGATTTTCATTCCAAGATAGTGATTATTTTTATTAAATGATTTTTTTAGTTTAAAAAACATAATTGTATGTAATGTAACCCTTTAGGTACTTACATTAGTCTTTGAAAATACAATAGGGATGCTTACAATAAATACACATCTACCATCCTTATCTAACAAGTTCTGCAGTACTTTCAATTTTATATAGGAATTTCTAGAAAAAGGTGGAAACTCTCATCAAAAAAGGCGATATCTGTCTAATTTTGAGACGTCCAGGATCAGCTATTGCGCTCATAGGTCTTTCAATCTAAAATGCAACACCTAAAGCATCATACTCTTTCATGGCTTTTACAAAATTATAGTCAGTTAGAATACAATTTCCCAAATTGTATCTTAAGTCTCCACTATCAACTTCATTTTTTAAAAAATCTATTGTACCATCATCAACAATCTTATAAATGGTATCATAAACTTGATCTAAAAGAAAAGGATTTGCATTGATTCTTTTTAGAAGCTTGTTTCTTAATGAATTTTTAATATAGTAGAAGTTGATGACTTGAGATAGTTTACCAATTTAAGAACCGTTAATTTGTTTTTTAAGTATTTATACAAGAATGCCTCTTGTACTATCTATTTTTCTTTTGAGCTCACTATAGGCCTAATATGCTTTAAACTGACCCTGTCCTTTTGTTTTAATTGACTGGATTTCAGTAAATATCTATTTACTTCTTTGATAGTAATAATCAAGTCTATCTCTCATTTATAAAAATAAGTCTTTGTCGAATTCCATATCTAAATAAGATCTTCCACTTTCATATCTCCGTTTGTAAGAAACTATTTTTTTTGAAACGGTTCTACAGATAATGGCTATTTATAATCCGCAAACTTTGCTTTGTGCAATACATAGCTAGTATCCTTAAAGTTCAAAATAATTGACTTTAGTTTTTGCTTTGAAAAAACCTAATTTATCTTACAAATTTTCCATCTTTTTGTTCGATAACAGCAAAACTCCCTTTTCTTTTAAAGTTGTCATATCTAAAAGTTATTTCTTCATGAAAAAAGGTTAAGTCTTCAATTGCTTGAAATCTTTACATTCTAGGTGGACCATATATTATGTTTACTTTTCTTTACATTTTAAGTCATCAAGCCATCTACCTGGTACAACAGGAATGATAATGTCAAGTGTATACATTTTAAACATCATAAGAGCCGAAACATTTTCAAATGCAGTAGCTAACTGTGTATAACTATAATTTCTACTTATTGTACTTGCTGAATTTCCAACATACATATTGATTTGATTCATTAAATCAGTATCACAAAGACTGTAGTCAGTCTCTTCCTATCCATTTTTATCATAGCTAATTATGAAAGTTTTGCATTAATCTGTAAATTTTTGGACATATTTAGCCAAGTGCCTTACCTCATCCAAACAAGTATCCGCATGTTGATTCAGATAGTTGATATAGCTAATCTTCTTCACGCCCAAAGAATGGTCAATTTATAGGTGGCTGAAGAAAAAAATCAAACTAATCTTCGACTGTTACAATTTATTCGAAATCTTTTGTATAGCATGACGGGTCTTTATAAGTGTTTTTGAGTAGTCATCTTCATGAGATATAGTAAAGGTTTGTGAAAATAAATCGCGAATCTCATTAATATTGTGATTTATGATTATGTGATGTTGACCATTGATGATAAAAGAGATACCCCTAAGATCATTTTCTATGACATCTTCGCAAAGTCCAAGAAAATAGTTTCTTATTTTGTCCAGATCTTCAACTTTTATACCCGTTCTCAACTCAATTACGAAGATAAGATAGGATTGTCTCACGAGTTTATGAGTTGATTTTTGGGGTAAGGTGATTTTAGGATTGAGCTGGAAGTATTGATCATCTACAGGATTGATCTACAAATAGATTTCGATATCATTAGTTGCTTATGCTTCTTACATGTTTATATAATTAAAAAAATAGAATGCAAGATATTATTATAAAAGAAATAAATTGAAATATGATTACCTGGCCTTTTGATTTCTGATTGATATATTTAGATACAAATAAAACAAGAAAAAGTCATGGTTATAAATTCATGTAAATGCTAAAGTGAAAATGAGCATATTAGTAACGATAGAACAGCATATATTGCTTCTTTATTTTATATTTAAATTAACAAGTTAATTCAACTATTACTTTAATTGTGAATCATGCACAACGAAATAATGGAACTATGTACTAGAAAGTGTGTACAAAAACACGATATCAAATTCTCATAGTAAATCAGCATCCCCCAAAGAAGTTGTTTCCACCGCTGCTCCATCAAATTCATTTAGGCCCTCAGATTTACTTCCGACACCCTCAATATGCAAACGCTTTAGATCAAGAAGTAAAATACATTTACGAACTAACCCTAAATCACCCTTATGGACAAATTTCATCAAATATATTAATAGCACTATGGCCAGACTCCACCTCTCAAATTTAATGTTTGATTGTTTGAGTTATCATTATTTTAACACTTCAAATACAAACTCTCCTTTTATGCTCAAACCTATTAAAAGTTGATATTTTCTTTTTATTAAAAAAATTGTGAAAATCTCCAAAAATGCTGAAAATACATATGTAAACCAAACACCATTTTTTCCTAATAATTTTGTAAAATTGTTAAACCTTCCTTGTGATTATTTATACTGAAACTAATTTTATCGATTGTCAAGTTATACATAAATCTTATTATGTAGAGTCAACGCATCAAATTGAAAATCAGTATCAAAAAAATTACCATGAACATCAAGTTTCCTTGTTCACTTGGCATCCAAATCAAACATGGTAATTCTTTTATGAAACAGATATTCCGCAAGACTATAAAAAACTCTATGAACTGAAAAATGGGTAATGTATGATTAGTGAAATGTTGTAGTCCTAATGCTAAGCTACTTACAATACAATCAAGATGAGGTATGAAGATAAGAAGATTGCGATCAATATTTTTATGGTATCAAGCAGTGGTAAAGTGGTTTCGGGAAGTGTCTGCTTTACTCTCTTTGGAAAATAACCAGGAAATGTTACGGAAAATGTTCAATTTTTATAAAAATGTCCAGACAAACAAGCCAAAATCTACTACACCTTCAGCATAGATATTTTGAAAAGAAATTAACGACTTGATAAAACTATACATTCTGAAGAACCAAAGAAGAGAATTATGAATGATTCACTCCATATTATAGGAACTTTAAAAACTCCTAAAAATTAAGACAAAGTGCAAGCAGGGAGAAAAGAACGTTCTCCTCAAAATCATCAGGATATCAAAACATCAATAGTTGAAGATGTGTTAGCTTTCGATAGAAAACCTTCTCATCAATTCTAGATTAAATAAAAATAAGAGAGACATTCACTAACTCAAAGATTAAAAACTGATCTAAATTACAAAGGAGATAGAATTAAAAGCAATCAAAAAGTCAAAGAAGCTATTCAAACTAAGACGGCAAAAAGTTTTTATACTCCGCCAGAACAAGCAAAACTATAGATTTATCAAAACTTATAGTAGGCCTAAGAGTTAACAAAGTTCAAAAATAAGTTAAGAATTTTGTAAAACAATTAAAAAGTAAATGCTCAGCATTTAAGAGAAATGAAGTAAGATCTATAAAGAAAGAAGAATAGAATAAACCAGCTCTAAGCAAGCAAGCTATAACTATAAGAATCTGTGAGAATCAAGTAGGATAAAATGAAAAGGCTTTAAAAACAAAATAAGTAAATAACAGAATTTAATGAAGAAATTAGTAATCAGCTGAAAAGTATTAAATCTCAACTTGAAATTAGGTAAAGTATCAATAAAGATCAGGTCAAAAAACTTGAAGAAAAATATAGGCAATCATAGATCTAACGTGAGAAGATTACTTAAGAGTTCAATAGATCTTTGAAAAACTTGGAGGAAAACTAAAAGAAGTATCAATTATCAATCAAAGAAAAAGAAAAGGGGATAATCTAATAAAGAAATAAGATAAACAAGAAACTGTAAAATTTAAATAGTACTATCTCTCAAATGTAAAAAGATAAGAAATAAATTCAATTATCTTTAGAAGAGCTAAATAAGTAAAAGAAAGTTATCTCAAATGGTAAGTCAAATCTTGAAAATTAATTGAGTGAAGCTTTACGATAAATATAAAACCAAAATAATAGACTTAAAATTTAAAGTTAAAACAACTTCCAACTGCAAAAGTAAATCTAAGTTTTAAAATTGAGTGAAGTTGAAAAAGTACAATTGAAAAAGAAAGTAAGTGAAAATCAATTGACTATAAACACTCTCACTGAGAAAAACAACTTACTCTAAAGAAACTTAAAAGCAAACGCATAAACGATATCGTAATTGCAACATGAATTACAAAAGAAATCATAGTAAAAAGCACAGTTATCTTTGAAATTGAATCAATTGAAGAAAAGCTATGACAATATTAAATTTAGCTAGGAACAAAAGATAAAATAAAGTAAGTCCTTAGCAGAAATAAACATAACTGCTAATACTAGAATCTCTGATTTAAAGTACAAACTTTAAATTGAAAAGAGATCTTTATAATAAATTCAACGTTAATATTAAGAAAGGTACATTCAAATCAATAACGAAAAGAATTCTTTGCAAAACTAAAATTCAGAGATGAGATGGGAGATCTAGAAGTACGCTTCTTCTACAAACGAGTTAAGTATGCAGCTAAAAGCACATAATGAAGAAATTTATAGATTAAGTCAAATCATCATTTAAAAAGAGGAAAGAATAAAGCATCTCGAAGAAAATAACAAACAACTGACAGTCTCCAACTAGTACCTAACAGCCTCAAACACTGATCTTTAAAAGAAGAAAAAATAGTCATTCACACTTTTAAAAGAGCAAAACTTTGAGTTTCTTTAGTTAAAGAAAAAACATGAAAAGACTTTGAGATAACTAGCAGATTTAAAGTAGAAATAAAAAACATTAGAAAACTCTAACAGATAAAAGATAATCTAATTTGAGAAAAAGCTCAAGTAAAAAGATGAAATCATCAAGTCCAAGAATATAACAATACAATCTTTGGAATTATAGCAAAAATCTTTAGCAGATGAAATTGCTGTATTAAAACAAGGTGCTACTGTTATGCAAAATTAAATGAGTCATATGAGAGAAACAATCTCTAACAATAGGAGATAGTGTTAAAGTCAAGAAAACTTAATAATAAAACTAAAAGCAGCTGAAAACGATATCAAAAAAATTCTGTCCTCAAAAGAACATGAAATCATAAAGAAAGATAAATAAATATAGTAATTGAGTAAAAAAATAGCTCATATCAAGGAGTAAAGTGCAGAATATCGTAGCAATTCTATACAAGCTTTGTAAAAATATTTTTAAGAGTTATTGAGAGATAGCTAAAACTTCTCAAACAAAGAATACTCTAACAGAATCCATGCTTTTCCTAATTAAAGAATTTCATCCCTTCAACTCTAATACGCTCAGAAAGTTGTTCAAAATTCTTCAAGAATTAAAACCAAAATGGCTCAAATATACCAAGAAAAAGATCTGATCCAATATGAATTAAATAAAGCAAAGAATCAATCTCAAGAGACAATCAAAATACTTTAGTAGGATCTCTTAAGATAAAGATAAAAAATAAAGATACTCAATGCCTAATTGTCCAAAAGAGAACAGCAAGAGAAATCACTTATCATCAAAGATGAAGAGCTATTAACAAAAAAATAAAGAGAGCTATAACATCATAAGGCTGAAATCATCAAAAATGAGGAATAAATTTTGGAACTACAGGCACAAATACAAATTTTGATAAGCCAATACGACAATCTCAAATAAGAAAACAAATAAATTTAATAAAAATACCTCACACTAAGAAGCCAAGAAATAAAGTCAAAGGCATAAATTTAAGCAAGAAATAAATAAAAGATATCTGTTTATCAATAATAAATCTAAGAACTCAAATAATACACAACTTAAAGCTAGAAAAAAATAGTAGCTTTAGAAAAAGAAGTTATGGAAAAGAGTGATCTAATTAAAAAGTATTAAGTAGAACAGAAAGGAATAGTGTATTAATGTGATAAGAAAGACAATAGAGTCAATTAACTCGCAGACAGGCTAAGATAGGCTCAATCCTTATTGAGATAACTTTAGAAAAACTTGAGAGAGAAGGAAAAATAACTTAAAAAAATTACATAAAATTATGATCACACTAACAACTTACTGATTCATGAAAAAGAAAAGCTTTAAGATGCTTTATTTAAGCTACAGGAACAAAATCATATCATTTTATCACTCAACAAAGAGATCTAGCTAACGAAATAAGAGATCAATTCATAGAAACAACAAGCTTCTTAAAGCTAAAGTGTTTATAAAATAAAATTTGAAGGTATGAAGACTAATAGCTAAAAATTAGTTCAAGAACTCAAAGAAATCAAATAAAAGAATATCTCTTTGACTTCTTAAATTGAACTTAAAAGGTTTATGGCAACTCAATTCTAGCATAATATCAATGTATAAAAAGAAGTAAAATAATAGCTAAGAAGTTAGTTGTAAAAGAAGCGAGTTGTTATCAACAAGCAAACCTAAGAACTTTCCTCCTTGCAACTTAAAATGAAGTAATTTGAGTAAAAAATCAGCTCCTATGAAGAATAAAAGTAAGCATTGAAATATGCAAACTAAAAACTAAAACAAAACTTGAATCATCTTAAGTCTAATCTAATCTAAGAAAGAAATTTAACAGATCAAATTCATGATCTTTCAAGGCAGCTCTAAAAAGCCAATACATAGAAAAGATAACTTTAACAATTTTATTAAAGGCAAATCAATTAAATCAAAACAAGCAATCGAGATAACAAAAAGTCTGAAAATAGCAGAGTAATCAAATAAAATTAATTGCAGAGAAGATTGAAGACTTTATAAAAATTACTAGAGAGTCAGCACCCTGATCTAGCCTTAGAAAGATCTCGGATGATTAAATAAAATGATAGAGAAAAGAAGTAACTCCTAAATAAGATCGAAACATTATAGTGTAAGCTAGAACAAGTCGAAAATTAACTATATGCCTTAAAACACAGATGCAAAAGATAAACTTAAAAACTTACTCATTAACTACTAGAAACAAAAGAAGAATCAAATGCAAAAGATTTCTTTGTAAGAAACCAACAAGTATAGATCTAAAATCTAAGCAATCGTTTGAATTAGGCCTCTAACATCAAACAAAGGTTAGAAAACTAGCTAGAAAAAGAAAAGCAAAAGTTCAAGAAATTCCAATAAACAGCCCTGTTTTAACAAAAATAATACAAGTAAAAGTCGAAAAAAGTACAAGAAGAGGAGATCAAGAATATGACTAACGAGATCTAGAAGAAACTGAATAGTTCAAAGTTCAAGAAATTGAACATGAACTTTAATGAAGTATAAAAAATGATGCTTATAGGATATTACAGATAAATCGAAGAGATCATTGCCTCTACAGTCAAGGAAAAAAGATATTGATCACTATAAACATCATCATAACTTCTACAAAGCTGTTAGTCTGTTATATTTTAATTTTATAGAATTCACTATGAAAACACACATGAGCAACACACAAGCATTCAAGTTGCAAATTGATATCGTGGGGGG
>Ga0194117_10003810_pt1 | contig 14874 bp, 7 predicted proteins | sample TA2MahsurfametaG_FD_160579 | JGI IMG/M metagenome (GOLD analysis project Ga0194117, IMG submission 160579) | Freshwater microbial communities from Lake Tanganyika, Tanzania - TA2015009 Mahale N1 surface | ecosystem: Environmental > Aquatic > Freshwater > Lake | place: Tanzania: Lake Tanganyika...
CCCCTAAGGTCAATCTCACAGCAATTTTTGATTGCTAAAATGCAAGCATATTAAATACTTTTCTATCCATCATAAAAACTCTATTTTGTAGCTTTATAAATGCTATTTTGCATCAAAAAGCTTACTTTACTCAATCAACAGATTCATCATTTATTTTACTAGTAAGATCATTAATTGAATTTTTTTCCATTTGTTATAAACTTTGGAACAATTTATCGAAAAAAAATTACCTATGTATTCTTAGACTAAAACAGGTAAAACGAAGACAACTAAAGATATGCTCCTTTTGACTATCATGAATTCATTTAGCTATAAAACCGCATAGAAACGCCCGCCGCTGAAGACAACAATCCATAAGATAATATTGTGGTAGGACTTACTCGATTTAGTTCACATAATACCCCAACATCAAAGTATTTTGCCACAATTGTCGCAAATAGATCAATAATACCATCTCAATCCTCAGCAGCAGAACAATTTACAGATGTGTAGGATGCTTTGCTAAAGAGCTACATAGCGGCTCTAGCTATCAGATTATCAAAAGTTTGAACTTTACAATGATTGACAACAACTGGAAAGCAAACCAGGAGATCCTATTATTGACACTTCTCGAGAAGTAAACATCACCTTAGCTAGACATGGTTTTAACAACTGGGTTGACATAAAGGAAGAAATGGATCGCTATGGTTCCAAATTCTCAATTGCAGAGCTCTAAAGCCATTACTATTTGAACTATCTATCAAATGATGATTTTTTACCGGTAAAACGTATATAATTCTAGCGTCTTTAGAATAACGAAGATTTCTTCTAAAAAAAATAATAACATCCCAAAACTCAAATCAATCCAGCTTCCTTTACCTCCTTCACCACCAACCATAGGTAGGAATAACAACACGAATATTACCCTGATATTGAAGATCTCTAACTCGAAGAGTTGCTAAATCATAAGAAAGGAAATAGCAAGTAAAAAGAAAAGGAAAAAAATTGCTAATTTTATAATGAGAAGAGGAGAGAGTTCGATAATTAATATGACACTTATGCCGAACTCATGCTTGCCAACTTAGAGTTCAGAGATGACGATACCGAATAAGAAAAAAGGATCAAATTCCAGCTCATCGATCTCTACAACCAAAGACTCGAAAAAAGGTATCAAATCAAAAATTTTGTAATCGAACATCGTCTTATCGATCCCAGATACCTCTAGGAAAAACATAAGCTCAGAAACGACTAAGAAAAATAGTCCTTTGAATAGCTCAAACCAGTGGCCCGATTCATGAAGCTGAATGAGTTCGATGAGCTCGTAAAAAAGGTCGCATTCACTAAGCAGCTCAAGTCAACAATTTAGGGCCTGCGCAGACTGAGAAGAACACATCCTTCCAATTACAAATCTTTAGAAGAGTTTGTGAACAGCCAAGCAGAATAGAGCAGACCCAAGAAGAAAGGCCACGCTTAAAACGGACTAAGAACAGGCAAGAGAACGTAGTAGTTTCTTGTAAACAAGTTCAACCTCAGTCGGAAGTAGTTTGACAATTTAGTAACCGAGTTGGCAACTAAGAGTGACAAGAAGGTTAACTTTAAAAATATTTAGGCAGTCATGCTGGAACGCACTACTGAATGATTTTGGCACCTAACGTTTATAAAACTTATATTATGTAAAGAGTATTAAATGAAGCAGAACTTGAAACCATATACAACTGGGTCGATGAAATCCCTCTCACGCGGCCCAAGAGGAACATGGCCAGAGACTTCGCAGATGCAGGTAACAGTCTGTAGACGTAGTACTTTTGGCCGAAATCATTGCGTATTTCAATCCGAAAATCGTGGAACTCCATAACTACATCCCCACAGGTTCACTCGCGCAGAAGATCAACAACTGGAAAATACTAAATGGTATTGATAGTTACACGAAGATAAAGTCTTAAGAAAATTGAAAGTTGTACTCACAAAAGAGGACATTGAAAATCTAGCAAATGGAGTACCCAATTAAGTCGAAAAGCTGCTTTTCCTTCTCAGAAAAACACTCACTGAAGAGGGACCCTCTCCCACTACCACATCAAAAGTTTCCAAAATATCGAAGGTATCCAAGATGACACTCGGGATCGGCGAGAAGAAAAAGTAAAAAAAGTAATACTCTTTCAAATAAATGTATTTGTATTGAAACAAAGCAAAAGGATGAAGTAGATTGCTGACTTACTCTAAAACAAAGACAAATGTGTCTAAATCCTCAAAGAGCAAGTAGAGGTACCTCTAAAATTACGCAGATTTTAGCTTTGAAGTTTAGCAAATTGTAAGAAATAATAAAATCAAAAGACAGACAGATCGAATAGTTAGTCAAGAAGATAAAATCCAAAGGGCTAGCCTGAATACATTTACTATCTATTTTCATTAATATTTTATTCTGAGATCATATGAGGAGCAACTCCTCGCTTTCGTTAGGATTTGGATCAACGTAGCAGGTAAGTCCTTCCATCCAAGCCTCAACTGGCACACAGCAAGCCAATCTGGTATTACTTTTCAAATCTAAAGTTTAGCCATGTAATATCATCTCTTCTTCTTTATTATAACCATCGGTTTATTAATGAATTCTTTTGAACCAGTTATCTTAAAATACGATTCTGCAGCTGGCACAGCTTGGACCTTGGCTATCATTATCATGAGGTCGATAGTGAGGTCTGTAGGTGGTATCATTTCCATAACAAATTTGGTTCCCGAATGATTATACCTTCATCCTGGTGATTGCATCCAAAATTGATTATCCAACAAAGGCTGGCACTTTTTCTACAACATTATATCTGTTTTTGATGTAGAGATTGACCCTATTTTAATTGAGATGTACAGTATTTTTTATACTTTGTCGAGTTTGGTGGGAGTAGGTTCGTGGTGATAAGTTGAGAAGAAGCTTGCCTGTTTGAACTGGGGATTAATCAGTTGCTTAAAAACTCTGCCAAGCATGATAACTATATAATATCAACCCGTAAAAATTAATCAACAATTTATCATAGCTAATCATTAGACATAAACATAACACAAAAATGATAGAGATATTTGTTTGCTTTGTTTGTTTTATCTCTTTTTTATTGAGCTCAATATATGCTTTATTGTATTTAAATCAATAATATGCCTATCATTCTGCAATCATATCCTTGAAAGTTTGAACTACTTCTTCAATTTCAGCGGTACTAGCTTCCAAATATGAAGTTTTCTCTTCAACTGTAAGTTTTAACTCCTAAAGTTTCTGCTTACAGTCAAATTCTTCTTGCACAGCCATAGGTACCCAATCTATCACCATCTACTCATCAGATTTGTTGTATTGAGTAGTGATAAGATATTCCAAACCAGAATAATCCGTAGGACTCTTTTTGTCAAGGAAATAAATAAAGAATACATAATTCCAAAGGAAGTGCTTACCATTTATATGTTCCTTGAAATTCAATCTTCTCTTTTCAATTGTTTATCTATCTATGTTACAAATGTAGCAATAGTTTTATTTGTCATGTTGCAACTCATTAGTCAGATCTCTGAGACTGGCAAAAGCATCAAGCATGATACCTGAAATAATGTTACTGAAAAGAATGCCAAAGAAGATTCCATAAATAGTGTCATAAACAAATCTCACTGTTTCAAAGGACTACATAGTTTCAGCTATGGCACCTGAAACAAAGAGTTGTAAGATACAATCTAACATACTTTGACACAATTATTCTTAAGATTCTTATCCAGAGTAGACGTTTTTCTGATAGTTGCTGAAGGTGACTGTGCAGAATACAAATGTAAACACCACACCCATAAAGCTCACATATAATAGTTAAGTAACATTCAGTCCAATAGCTCTGAAAATATTACCGATTTCTGGGTTGTAGCAGAAGATATCCATAATATGAATGAAGTACAAAGGAGGGTAGAAAAATGCACCAACGAAAGATACACTCACATAAAGAGCAACTCTCCAGAATTAGGCGCTATAGTAAAGAGGTTGTGTTGTTTCTCCTCCTTGCAGAGTGTATTGCACAAAGAAGATAAGTTCGTCCAATTTTAGCTTCTTACCTACCAGTATAGCTTTTTTAGTTATGAATTCAATCACCTTATTTCCACCTTTTTCTTCAGCATTATCTTCGATTGGAGCGCTATCAGATACTCTTGCCTGCCTCTACGGATGTTCCCAATTTTTAAACTTCAACCAGTAAAACGCATACACAAATGTCATAGACAGCTGTATCAAACTCAAAGCAAACCTTATCAACCCTGTGACTCTGGATGCCTAAAAATCTGCTTCTCCATAGTTAATGATCACATTGTAGAACATCATCATGTACACACAAAGTACTATCGACATAATAGCTGATACTTTAAAAGCATCATTCATCTGGCTCTCTGATATTTTTTCTTACTTGAGAAGGGTATAGGAAGATTAGATTTTAGCTTTGATTGCTGAGTTATAACCTAAAAGAGAGACTATCTTATCTCTGTGAGATGATCTTTAGACTTCATTCATAACAGAATCTCTGAGACCTGCAGTTAGACTGTTAAAAACTGGATATTTAGGGAAGATGACTGTTTGTTACTTACCCTACACGAAAATCTATATTTGTATTAAGCATTTTTCTAAATATTCAAAGAGTTATTTGTTATTAGTTTTGGCTTTGTTCTTTTCCTTGTCATACATGGAATAAACTCTTGAACCTTCACCAAGTTTTTATTTCAACTTGATGAAAATGATAATGATATTGAGGACAGATATCATATCGTCATCGAATTCGTATGTAGTCAGAGCATCAATGTAAGAAATGGCGTCTTATTTAGTTTTAAGGTTCATGTCGTTTAGTTTTTTTGTGAGGATGTTCACTAAAAACTTAGGTTATAGTTTGTTATCAATACAATAGAATGTTTTGATTTCGTTTCCTTCAAAGTTGCTCAAAATTATCTGTATAGTTTTGAAGAAGATCTAGTCAATTAAATCTTCATGTCCATCGAATCCTCGTGCAGAAATGACATCAGGTTTGCCGAAGTAAGTATTTTGGAGAGCACAAACATCTTCAAAGAAGGTGAGATTCATCAGAGCTTGCTGATTATCATAGACTGGAATCTGAGTGACTTCAAGAATGAAATCAAGTAAGAAGGAAGATACAGGACAAATATCAGTATTTAAGAAGATGAAGATGTTTCTAATTTCTTTGGCTGCGATTTTGATGAAGTCAAAGTTTTTAATATCATTCTTTTGATCTCGAATAAAGTTTTTACCATCAATGTTGTTGTTTTAGCACAATAGTTGTAAAAATTTAAATGCTCTTTTGTAAGCACGAATACAAGTTTTGGTATAGATTTCTTCGTCTATCGTTTAAGGTTAGAATACATTCTTTCTGTGCACATATTTCTTCGATGTATCATAGAAGTCCCAGTTATCAATAGTTGTAATTGAGAAAATATCTTTAATGTTTGACTCTTTTCTTGAAGATTCTTCAATATTTTTCACAATGAACTCACCTAACTTAGAAATCAAATTTTATAGATTTTTCATGACTTTGTTCTAACGATCTGCTCGGATTGTTTCAATCATATTGTTCTGAGTGTTTGTGTTTCCACCGAAGAGATAGGCAATACCACAAAGCAGAAGAGAGTCAGCAAATTCTACATCATCTTCGATATTCTATTTCATGAGCTAAGTAATGAGATTACCCAGTTTTGATATTTTGAGATTATTTTGAACTTTGAAAATTGTTCCTTTACTTTCAATCCAATCTTCAGTCTACCATAAATCAATAGTTTTAGGTTCTTTGAGCTAACACTAGTTATTTTGCTCGACAATACCCGTAATGAAGTTCAAGAAGAATCTTTTCTACTTAACAGGCAAAGCCTTAGGATTTTTGGCTATCATATCAATAATGATTGTTACGAATTGGAAAATTTCGTCATTTCTAGAGTAAACTTTCAAATTGTCATTGTATTCCTTAGTCAAGAAAGCATCAGCAGAAGGAGACAACTTGATAGCTGTAACCAAACTATTGAGTTTATAATCGATTTCCTCATCTGAATTTTTAAACTGTTTCTTTTATTTTTTCAAAATCTATCTTAACTTCTTCAGCAGTTTACTCGTGTTTTGTTTTTTATCATCTTTAGGATTTGTTATTTTATCAGGAATTATATAAACTAAGGGCTTCATTTCGTCATATGCAGCATTTCCTTGTACATAAAATGACTGGATTTCTCCCTTCATAATTTTGTTTAAGAGTCCCTTTCTTGCAATTTCTTTCTATGATTTCATCGGAGCTCTGGGCTCGTCACTTGGAAGATTCATACCAGGAGAGTAAATATCATCATCAAATTCTTTGATAACAGCTTCAAATCTACTGAGCAAAAATTTGATAAAAGAGTTAGTATATACATTCTTTCTTTCGATAAAGTAATTTCTAATACAACCCAAACGTTCACAAATTCTGATGAAATTGATTGGTCCTTTATTATCCTTGTTGTCGATAGGATGTAAAATAGTCTTCATTTAGTGATCAATTTTAGCATCAGTAGCCAGCTGATAGAGAGTAAACAGGTTCTACTCAAGATGGAGGTAAAGATATGATTCAACATAACTGAATCTAACTGGGTCATTGAAGAAGAAACCTTCGAACTCACTTGAGTTGGATTTATGTTTAACCATCAAGAAACGATTCAGATCAAAAATGATGTTATCTAGTTAGTCACCTATGATCTTCTTCATGTAAATTTAGATTTCAGGTTAGAAATAGTACAATCTGTTCAAAAATGCTCTGATGTTTCTCTTTAGAGGCCAGCAAGTATCAGCAGCTCTAACCCAATCCACCAATTTATCAAATGGGAATCTCTTCTTTAGTTTACCCATATTCACTTGATTTCTGTCGTCAATAAGACTTGTCAATATTTGGAAATAGGTAATTAAATAAAGAAGTGATGGTTCAATATAGATAGCACGAGTATAGTTACTACCTTCGATAGCTTCTAGAGCTTAGATAGTTTGACCATTTTCATGTTTTTCGAAGTCGATTTTGTATTGGGCCACCAAGGTTTAGATTAAAGTTTTATCAACGTTTAGAATGATGTTTTTATAAGAGTCATCTTGCATGATTTTAAGGATGAGTATTTGGTTGTTTTTTAATGACTTACCGTTACAATAAATCAAAAATCTGAAGAAATCAAATAGCTTAGATTTATAGAAACTAGTTGGAGGTTAACTGTTAATTGAGTTACAGATCTCTTTGACCAAATTCGTTACATTTACTTGGTTGAAAAGTACTGTTTTGTTATTATCATACATCTCTTTCAAAAAATCGATGCAACCCACGTTCTTTTTCAAGTGATGTTGAACTAGAGGAATGTAACGGATTAAGCTTGGTTTGATATTTTGATAGTTCCAGATCAAACTAACCAAAAACTTATAACTTAAATGAAGTAATTTTAATGATTCAGAGCCTTACTCAGGTATTTCTGTACAGTTAAGCACAAACTAAAGTATTTTAAGATGAATGTTTTCTCCATCCATAACACTTTGCTTCATTATGTTACTACTTGTTCTTTCGTCTGTAAAGTTAATCAATCTCTTCTTACCTAACTTTTTGCCCATACCTGAACCCTAAATAGATTTGACACCTTTAATCTCTTGAACACTATAGGCAACCACTTAGTTCTTAATGATCTCACTCATTGTATAAATATCCTGCATTATACCAGTGCTTATAGGATCTTATCTGTAGAGAACAACGTAGTTATCAACTTGATCTTCTAATCTCTTTATTTTAACAAGTGTTTGGTCTTGCATGATATAGAATTTATCTTTCTTTTACTCAACAAAAGCTTTCAAAGCTTTTCTTTCCTGACCACTAACAAAAATTTGTTGACAGAATGTTTCAATTGCTTTTTTGTTTTTAAGCAAAACTCTTTACATAATCGAGATGGCACCACTTGTTAGTTTAGGATTGTTATATTTTGAAAGTTCAATCATATTTTTAATGATGGTTGGCTAAACAAGTGTCATATTTTCTCTTGGAAGTTCTTCAATGAACTTAATCGCAAGGGGATTATCAATTCTTTGCTCTAACAACTTTTCATCTGTAACAAGTTGTCTCTTCTTGCTAGGTACTGTGAAATTTTGGAAGTATTTGCAGATATATGTCACCTCAAGATCAAGATCATAATCAAGTATAAGTTGAATAATGTTCATACACTGCTCCTTACACTTCATCATAAGAGAATTATGCCTGTTCTCAATACTTGCTTTTTAATAATCAGCAACAATTGTTTAATGTGGTTCCAAAATGCGAACGATATTATTCAAGATATCTTTTACTTTTTCTTTCTTCTACCAGAAACCAAGATTAAGTGTTTGCCAAATAAAGTTAAGAACTTCCCAAAGATTTTAGTTTTTAAGCATCTTCTGCTTCTTAGGATCAGCCTCAATCGGACCGAAATTTGTTAATTTCATCAACAATCCATCTAAAATCTTTACAATCGCCTGCACATTCCATGGTGCTGTCTTCTAAGCTCTCATCACATCGATTGTCTTGTTTCTAAGCTACTAGTAATCTGATATCCTCTTTTTCTTTTAAATTGGATAGTAATCTTCACTTTCAATGTAAAGATTATGTAGAATTCTCATTATAGGAGCTTCAGCCTACTCCAAATCAGAACGAAGGAATAACTATGTAAGAATATCAGGTGTAAAAAGTGATTTCATGTAGTCTTCGACAAGTTTATTCCTTCCCTTAGTCATATCAGCAACAAGATGAAGATACTAAACGAAATAGTTCCAGGCAGTTGAGTATTATTCCTTACATATTTTAAAATAATCTTTGAAAACTCTTTTCTTAAGTTTGTTCTTATCAATTGCAGCCTAAGCATAGATATCTTCATTTTGTTTTGAAAGATTGATTTGATACAAGTTGCTTATTTGGTCTGATTTCAGCTATTTAATGAACTTGTTAAGAATAGCCATTTGATTGCTTGTATTTATATTTTATCCAACTATACAGAACAATCTAAACAGTTGAAGATACTTTATCTAGACAAATTCATAATTATCCTTTTGTGAAAGCATTTTTTTTGAAAGTTTTTAAACAAGTACTTAAGTCACAAAATTTTTAACTAGAAACTAGTTATTTTTGAAGATCTAACGAAGAAGTTTCAAGTGGGTGTCCTAATTCTATCTGATCAAGTCAACAATAACGAAGTTGATCCATTTTGAGACGTGAATTTTGAACAAAAGATTGTCACGAATGAGTTCGCAGCAAACATCATAGATGGTATTGTAAAGTTCATAGAATTTTATAAGAGAATCTGCTTTATCTGGTTGATCAAAAATGTAAGGGTCAGTTACAAATTTTTTCTCAGCTTTTTCTCCATTCTCATCGATAGTAACCTCAGTCTTTTTATACTTTCCTTCAAGATTTTTTCTCATATAGTATAAGAGTTCAAACAGTAACTCAGATATACCGAGGTCCTTACATATCATTTGTCTTTTATAAATTGGTCTAATGTGTTATAAATCTGACTCCTCCTTTGAACAATTCTTAAGGAAACCTTTGATTTCTTTGATTTTATCGTTGATTTGTAACAATTACTTGTATTTGATATCTTTGCTGGATAGTTGGTGTCCCCATTTCAATGATTCTCTCAGTTTGATGATTGTAGAATGGAAAGATAAAGCAAAGAGCACTTGCTTTTTCATGTCATCTTCGATTTACTTGATGATGAAACAATTTTTAGAGATCTATGTTGTAAATTTAACTTTTTTCACTTCATACTCCAATTCATTAACAGCCAATTTGTTTAACTTCGAAATTGATATGTATTCATCTTTCTTTTATTCTTAATCATCTGCCTCTACAATCTACTAATCTTTTTGGCGATCTAAACACCAGTCATCAATACAAATGTTAATAAAAGAATTACTCTAAATTTCAGCTTTTTCTTTTTTAGCTAGTTTCAACTCCACCCATCCGAGATTACCCTCAACTTATCCTTCACTGATATCAAACAGTTCAGCTTTGATAGGATTTCCTTCACTATTCTTTTTAATTCCAAGAGTCATTCCTGACATGAGATGTCTAAGAATATAAGAATGATCAGTAGCATCATGTTTCTAAATTTACCATAAACATTAATAAAAAGGTAGTTCTTCTGAATCTTCTTTTTTGAGTTGCTTGAGAATGATCTCTTTTCCTTGAGTTGATAAGATCGAATTTCTAGATAAACTATAGTGTACTTTTATGTATGTTGGAAGTAAATGATATCGTGTTGGATCAATGAGTCATTGATGACATCGCACATGTGCAGTTGGAATTGCCAAGGCATAGGTTTGGGATCGAATTGTGAAAGTTTGGATAGATCGTCGAAATGAGTAACACATTCGTAAATACTGGATTCAGAACTATTTGTTTTGACAGGAATCACATAGGAATCATCCGCAGTGATAGCCTTTCTCTATAGTTTTTAAAGCATCTCTTCTTTACTTACATTCTTGTTTTCTTCAATCAAACCGATCTTTTCGAAGGTCAGATATCCGTTGTTTATAATGTTGAACAATTTAACAGGTGAATCAAAAGGTATAGGCATACCGATTCTCTCATAAGATCTAAATGGCTAGACTTTAAAAATTAGTATTTGTGATAAATCTTTTGTAACTTAGACTACAAAAGCACCGTTTTTTCCCTTTTCTGATGGGCGGATGGTTCCAGAGAGGAATGCATCAGAGTCAACATGTTTAAAAATTACAAAATCACCAAAGCAGACATTCTTTTTGATTTTACTACATTATTGAAGATGTACTTTTCGCAATTTAAATCAAACTGTTCTTTTTATGATTTCGATCTCGCCTCCAAAATCTTCATATTGGAATCATTTTTATCATTACCGGATTTTTAGAGGTAATTACGAAGTTCGTCATTGATTTCGAAGTTTGAAGCGGGGACAATTTGGAAGATCGTATTTCTATAATTTTTAAAGTAGAGGATGTTCTTGAATGTCTAATACTTAGCGGTAGTATCAGCGAATCCTTTTGCGGTGAGCAGTCCAGGGTCTTCATTGCCCTAGTTGAATCCTTTAAGCAGTATTCCCTGTCCGTAACGTAGAAAGTCGTCGTGTTAATCCTTAGACATGCTAGATATGTTTATCTAAATATAATTTATATTCCAAAACAAATAATCAAGCAGCGACCATAGGCCTAATCAAAATCATTATGATAATATCAGACTGTATGTTAAAAATTACTTAATAAACTAAAGTAATCCAGTTGCTCTATCTTATTTACTTATATATACGAAGTTAAAAGAAATATTTTGCTTATCATAAATAAAAGATATGAATATGACTCTTTGAGTTGTCCAACTCATATTTGGCATAACTTGATGATGCAAAATTGAAGAATAAAATTAAATATTTTAAAAATGCTTTTATTATATAGAAATCGTAGAATAATCATCAGAACGAAACGATGAGCCACTCAAACTACAATAAAGACTTGTTCATTCACACCATATAAACCAGTAATAAAAGTATTTATCAACCAAACCCCTAAAAAATCCAAGCAAAGATCAAAAAGATTTATCTCGCCTATTGTGAAGCAGATAAATCCAAACAACAAGTCAAATTATTATGGAAACTCATCAAACTATGCCATAATAATACCACTGGACAATGCTATCTTGCAAAAATATTGAACTTGCCCTAAAAACATGGTCCAGTATTTCTATAACTATAAAGATTTCTATCAATCCCCTCCCTAGCAATCTTTTAGAACATAATCAGGAGATAAGATAAACTACGGATCAAAAGACAACGCAACTGTAGTTTTTGTTTGACTTCTTGAAAAATATAGAAGAAAACTACTTTTGCTGGATTATCTATTATAGTTAAGAGCTTAGTGTTCTTAACCTTAAACTCCTCAGATAAGACTAACTGCCATAATTTGAAGAGTTGTTCAATCCAAATCTGAATCTCGTCGGGATTTTCACTACAAAATAAAAAACTAAAATAGAAAAACATCACAATACAGAATAGTTATAGAGTAAGTTCAACGAAGAGATAACTCTTTTAAAGGCACATACGAAATCTACCCCAAATAATAGTACAGGTTCAAGTTGGAAAAACCCTCTCCAACAAATCTCTCAGACAAATGTCAGAACCAGTTAATTTAAATTCAGAAGAAGTATCTCTCCAAAATTTAAAATGGGCAATAAGATCCGTATGATCAAAAAAATAAACCATGATTGTGAGAAATCGAATAAAAGTATCTCAGTGATAAGTAAAGTGTCCAAGAATTCAAAAAGTCAAAGCATATTTCATAAAGTCAATTTAACAAACGATAATAATAAAATTTCTTCGATGTATTTGCAACAAAATAAGCAAATGCCTCCAAAAATGGAGAAAAAAGTGATTGGAAGTAAAAAATTGAAGAAAGAGAGTAAGCTGCATCGAGTTTAAAGAGTCTATAAGAAAACAACTTGAAGACAAAATAAATTGCAGCCAATAATTGATTTATTACATTTTCTTTTAGTTTATATAAAGAAGACAACTATTCATAATATATAGTCACTATCAGTTCCAATCTCCATTGTTCACTTTCGATATCACATACAATGGTATTTTTTGCAACTGCTAAAAAGAAATCTAGTCTCCTTTCTTATACTTTTTATTGAGGAAATGCGCAGAGTTAGCAATTACTTTATCCTCCCATCCTCTCTGCAAACTCTACTTCTCGTATCCTAGTATTCCCAGAGCGATTTCTTTGGCTTTTTTACTTGGATTGGATCTTACAAACAACAGTTCTATAACTAATGTGATGGCAACTGAAAGATTATGGTTGATGATATCCATTTCTTGATTGATCTTCTCATACTTGGTTGCACTATCAATTAACCTTTAATAAGTAAATTCCAGTAACTTGTCGATATTACCCAAATTCGACATCTTTTACTTCATTTTTATCAACAATTTTTTCTGCGTATTTCTAAACTACTAAGATTTTATCTACACATCTTTGAATCCTTTTTTTAAAAGTTGTCTATTCTCATAATGTTGCTTCAATATTACAAAAAATTATTCGAGTGGGATCTCCACAGACAACTCGATTTTTGAATTTGTCTTCTTGTTGTAAACACGGATACGATTAGCAAACTCACTTATTATATAGCACAAACCTGAATAATAGGGACTTTATATTTTAGCTTTATTAAAACCTTTGTTGTAACCGATTATGCACTCCACTCCATTCGCAAGTATGAATTTAACTGATTTTCGCTGCTAACCATTTATTTGAGTGAAAAGTTCAGGGAACAAGTTGTTGAACTAGATATTGAAATAGTTACTGAAGGAAGTTCAAGATTGCTTTTTATAATTATTTTGTTATCATAAGCTTACTTTGTTTCAAAACCATTGATCAGACACTGTAGACCCATGGGAATAGATATCACTTAGTTTCCAATATAAGGGACGCCACCTAAATTTCAAATCATATACTTTGTTCGTTATTTTAATACCGAATTACCACACTCATTTCTCTTTGGTAAGGATAAAGCTCATTACTTGCATACAAGTTAAAAATGATTTTATCTTTATTCTTCGCGACTTTTAGTTACTTCATCTCTTATGAACAGATGATGTTAGTTGGAGTGTTGACTTGGATTTTGAAGTTTCTTAGATTTTAACGGCTCGCTACTTCACAGATAAGTTGATATTTCACTAACTTACCTTCAAGTTGGAATAGCCTGTTTTTTTACTAATGATTCTCATAGGATTTTTAAAGCTATCCAAAATAAAGTTTATATTTAGTCTACTCTTTCGCCTTCTACATCTTTTTGCTTTCATTATCTCCTTTTTGATTGCCCCTGGCTAATAGTTATCGAGTCTACGATTAGACTGTTTCAAAATCTATCTTCTCAGATAAAGGCTGTACAACATGTTAAGGCATTTCTACTCCTGAATAGCCTAGCTCGAGACCCCCCTCTTCAGATAAAATTACAAGCATTCCCTTTATTTATTGTTGTTGACAAACTACTATTTTAAGAGGGACATAATCCAATTTCAATGCCCAGAGCAGTTCATAGTTGGCTGAATATACAAACAGTTGGGCACTGAAGTTGGCAATTAAAAGATTATAAGAATTATTGTTAAGAAAAGCAATCGCCCCACAAGATATTTATTCGTCTATTACTTTTGTTTTAATTATCTTGGCTTGAGATACTTCCCATATAGCTTTTTCACCTATGACTATCACAGTATCGACGAATGCAAACAGTTGTCTAGCTCGGCCCACAATTATCCTCCATTGCTAAGTCGAGCCATCAATCTATACCAATTACTATCCATCCATAAAGTACAATTTGGTAAGAAGTTGGGTAAAAGGATAGATGGGATCTGCTGCTTTAATTTTATGTATTTATCGAGGATTTAAAGTCTGTACAGTTGAGTTCAGAGTCATGACGGATAATGGACTAACTCCAATACCAAAAGATGGTTCAATCTAAACATTCATCAACTTCGCTTCATAGTTATCTCTACCATTATTTTATAAAGTCACAAATGTAAATTTGCGGAAAAACAAAACTCCCACTGCTTTTGATCTGACTCTGTCATCGGGGTGAGTTACAAATTCTACTGCTATTATGGGGTTTTCGAAATTGTTTTGATAGATGTTTCTGACTTCAAGAGTAGACTTGGCCGAGATGAGGAAGACATGGAGTATCCCCTGAAAATTAGCCAAGGCAATCGAAGGTTGTTTGTTGATATTTCCAAAGGCAAGATGTTTTTCGTCGAATTCTTCGTTAGGGAACGTTTTGTTCCATAAAGATTTCAATTTGAATAGTGACATTAGTTATATAATCAACAATAATTGACCACCTAGTTTATCATAAGGGG
>Ga0194117_10003811_pt1 | contig 14874 bp, 14 predicted proteins | sample TA2MahsurfametaG_FD_160579 | JGI IMG/M metagenome (GOLD analysis project Ga0194117, IMG submission 160579) | Freshwater microbial communities from Lake Tanganyika, Tanzania - TA2015009 Mahale N1 surface | ecosystem: Environmental > Aquatic > Freshwater > Lake | place: Tanzania: Lake Tanganyika...
AACTCCTCAATTTTTTTCAACTTTTTGCTGAGCTCATTCATATTCATTTCCAATGCTTTTTATCTTTAGTCATACTATCTCTCAGTTTTGGATTACTTTTTATTGAGCTAGTATTTTTTTCTTGTCTATTTGTCACAATCAAACCTTTCTCTATCCTCCAGTCGCCTCACTCTACTATCCAAATCTTGTATTTTTTCACATTTTTTGGCCAAACGCTCCAAATTTGCAACGTTCTAGTGCCAGTAAAAGTCATTCATTTGGTACTTAGATTGCAGTTGGTCAATGATAGTGGCATGGGAGGACACAGCTTACTCTAGAGCCTTGTACTTCTAACTTTATTTTTTTTGTGAGAGCATGAAGGCGCTAAACTTTTAAAGTTGTGCCTCGAGGTAAGCAGTATATTGTTATTTTTGAAAATTGCTGAGATGTGTATGTTTCATAGACGTTATTATGTAAGTACTATTAAAATAGTATTTAAATTACAACCTGCTCGCATCATCTATTTAAATAAAATCAAAATCACAATTCACCCCTAAAAATTCTTCTGAGATTGATCAAAATTAGTTGAAAACAATAGTTAGACAATCAGAGTGGTCATACTTCATGCGTTTTATTTACAAAATCCATTTTTTCTATCTTTATTGGCACGCGTCTCTCCTCCTTTATGGTAATGTCATTGTTAGCTAGATCCTCAAATCTCACCTTGGTCATCCTTTACTATTCTAGCTTATTCTCTTTTTAAATTGAAGTGAAGTCCTGCTTGTTAGGCTATGCGTTGATTTTTGGTATTTTTTAATTTTTTTTTGGATGTGGTGCACAGCCTCCCATATAATCATTTATATAAAACAAAAAATAAACTCAAATTACAATAACTTCCATACCTCACAACTCTCACTAAATCAAGGTAGTATTGTCTTATGTTTTTTTTGTATAAAATAAAAAATATTAGACTTATATGGGAAGCAATATCTGTAGCCCACAAATTTCATAAGTTGATAACTAATACACTCCTCTATCGTTTGCGTATGGAGAAGATCAGTTCTATGCGAAAATAGTGCACGAAGATACTATTACCTGCAGAACAACATAAATTGAAAAAGTACTCAATGAATGCCAGAACAGACTTAGAGTTACTTAGAGATTGTACAAAGATCCCACGATGAATACAGATCCAATCATCTTGCGCTCACTATCCAAAGACAAAGAAGAAGTCAAGTGCACCTTCGAAAGACCACACGTATTTCTCAAAGACCCAAGCGATCCTGTGAGGAACAAGTACAAAAAGTACAAAATACTCGATATTGCAGATAGCCGTCCTTCACAAATAATAATCAGAGGTGAGCTATCCATTATACAGATTAAGTCATGTAACCTTTTGGTATACTCTTGTGTTTTCTCGCAGAACACCCCAATATAATCAACAATATCATCCTTACAGATTCTAATTCTTATGGGATTTGCGTGATACAGATGAATCTCGAATCAAAAAAGTAGTACATTTATATCGATGACTATATACTCTGTGCTGACAAATCTCCCCTCTTTGCGCAACCTGTAAGAGGAATTTACATGTGGCCCTGCCTGTTATAAAAAGCGTGGTTCAAAGCGAAAGGCTATATGACTAGAAAAATCGAGAAGAAGTCTCCAATTGAAATAATTAAAAGTTTTCTTTCCTTTCCAATCAAAACTTTCATGTTGGCAGCCAGCAAGTAACAAAATGAAAACTCTAAACTCTACAATTAGGCTCTCCTAAAGAAGTTTTTACACAATCCACAGGAAGATAGAAGTGTGATTGTAACATCGAGATTAGAACCTCCTCACAAGATAGGAATATCAGGTAGAAAACACTTCTATCTGCTCAAACTAGTGACCTTCGAAGGCAACAAACTCTACTATATGCGCAATCCTTATACTTCTTTCGATTTCAGAGGATCTTATCGTATATTACCAGAAGAGCTCGCAACTTTGATAAAGAAAGAAACTGGAGATTTGAGAATCCATGAGGGGAACTTTTTCCTGGATGAGTAAGAATTTCTAGAACAGATTGAAAGTTTTTCGATTATCTACTTCAATAAAAGTTCACAGATAGTCAGCGAGGAATCCATCGAACTTGCCATTAATGAAGAGTTCTACATGTCAGTAGACCTCAAACAAGATGGTTTGACGAGTTTCTCATTTAATCAATCAAGTTTCAGCAATGAATAAAATCAATATTTGCCTTTTTGTTTTCATGTGGTCTCACTCAATGATAACCAACTGGTTTCTTAACACGACAGTGATGGCGCTTGTTTTGGGCAGTAGTCAACAAGTACCTCTACATATATGCAGTGTTTTTATAAAATATCTATAAACCTTTGAAGGCAGGCCAGTATCTGATTAGACTGAAGAAGAAGTTCCAAGACCTTAAAGCAATTAAGAAACATAGTCTGATTGATAGAATAGTGGTAACTTCATCTTCTAAGGTCAAATTCGACTACAAACAACCATAACTATGTACATTTTGTGTCATTCAGTAAGCAAACATTTTAGAAACTTTCTTCTATAAACCGGCAAAAAGAAGCTACAATTGAAGAGAATCAACGAAAAAGAATTGCTTACTAACAGCGGAGTAGAGTATGCTGTATTTTGGGCTGGAGACTTAGCAGTTATATACTTTGAAAAGACGAATACAAACAAGAAAGAAATAAGGGTTGAAGTAAAATTCTAGAAGATGTCCAACTTGGAATGCTTGACTCACAAGGTGGGTACAAGTTATCTAGCATTGAAGCCTATTGTTTAGAACTAGATCATGATATTTTAGAAGATAGTACTTTCGTAAGCTGCCAACTTGGGAGCTTTTTCGATGTAGCCATACTGATTCCTTATATGTAAGTTTTATTCTCTCTTTCCCAATATTTATAATCATAAAAAGGGTACTAATCGAATGGAGGGGCCAAATATTAAATTTGTTGCTTATTTGTTGAATAGTTTCTTCTGGAACATTCTTTGATTGTTAAATATAATTGGTAGATAAAGGTAAATAATAAAATCTAAGAAATAACATAAAAACCACTCATGTTGTAACTAAGTCACTGCTATAAACTACTGCATCTAGAAGAGGAATGCTCTGATCTAGAACTGAGGCAACGATACCGCAAGATAGCGTTAGAACTACACCCCGACAAACTCAAACATGATGATAGCGACAATTAAAAAGATAATCGCGAATTCGTAAGACTTAGCGAAGCCTACAATCGTATCAAATCCTATAGGAACTAAAGAAAACTTATAAAAAAAGAAAAAGCCAGTGAAAACTCATATTCAAGCAAAAGTAACAGCAATTGGATGTCGTTTGAGTAAATAAAGAAAAAAATAATGGACCTGAACAAAATAATCGACCACAGTACTACATAAAACAACCATTGCTCAAATTTCACCTCATAAATTGACACCCTCTACGATCAACACCTGAAGATCATGTAAAATATGAGTGAAAAGCTACGGTTAATGCGCGAAAAGTGAATCATAAATATTCCCACTCCGACCAACTTGATATTTATTTAGCCTTCGTTCAGTATATTCCAAGGCAATTTGTTTTGTTTGAAGATATAAACATCACAGCCAGATCGATGCCATAAATCCCACTATGAGTCCAATGCCTCCCACTATTAAGTACTCCTTCCATCCCTGCTATGTCTTGTGAAGTTTGCCTGCACCTTTCTTCAACAAATCCACCTCAGATTTCAAATGATTCTAACTAATACTTCAATTACCACTCTGTTTTACTTTTACTTAATGCTACTTTATGAGATTGGGATAGAAGAACTGCATACTTGATCGAATTTTGAGTTAGCCAAACTTTTGACCTCGCTGTTCTTCACTCTATCCGACACTCTATCCGATATCTTTTTGAATTCCTAGGGGAGCCCTTCAATGACGATCGGAAAACGTATACTTGATGCTTCAGGTTCTTATTTTTCCCAGCCACGAGTAGGCTCTATATGATCTTTGCCCACTAATTTGAAATAGAGTTTAATCTTATCACCTTCCCCTTCGTTAACTCCCTGAATCTAAAAACCTTTACTTCTTGATGAATCATGATAGAAATAGTAACTGAAGATTTGGCATCACAAAAGCCATGATCAGGTTTAATGAGATAATACTTGGGACGTGTAACTTTAAACTGCATCGAGCAAGATGTACTTTAAAATAGCAGTTGTAATCATGATTATTTTTGATTGTAAGTGTAGTCTGGAGATGAGTTTTGGGGTTGTAAATGAACTTGATCTCTTCGGTACTCACCTATAAGGCATTCATTATATTTTATAAACTGCAGATATTAAAACATAACTACTATGTGAAACTTCTCAACAATTTGAATATTCTATAAACAAAGATTAGTTTCAAAAAATGTAAAACATGACATCAGTTTTCAATGATCCAACATAGAGTTCAAATCAGATAGCACATATTTCTCCCAGCAGTAGTGCTATAACTTACCACGATCTCCAAAATTTTTGCTTTACTTGTGTTTCTGCCCTGCTTGCACCAGCACGCTCGAATTCGACAAATCCCAAGGCTCAATGTTTTCACTTATCACTTTATCAATTATTTTTGACATATGATTGTTCTTCTTGTTCTTTTTCTTGTTCACGAAATTGTGGTAGATTCTGGATTACTTGCACTATCTACTGCTTTCGCGTTAATCCGTCAGTGCTCTTGCTCGCACATTCTACTTCTAAGGAGAACTCTCTTTGATAAATGTGAGCCTGTTAAGTTTGGGTATGCTTAACTTATGGACTTTTTTTTCGTTACTAAACTCAATAATTGACATCTTAGATTTGTTTGTATGCGGAATCAGATTTTCTGTTTTGTAGATGGAAGGTAAAAAATGTTCCCTAGTTTTGTTATTACTAATCTAATGAAAAACATGATTGTTTTAAGCATTGGGGTCTTCGAATCGAAGGAGCGTGTCTTTATCGCGATAGGTTTCCCACTTAGTGGGCATTTACTGCCTCTGTTTGCTCCTAGTTTTATTTTTTAGTATATTCGTTAGCATATTATTAAAATTTATTGGACTTCCATCTCAATTGTCATCCATAATTTATCCTATCTTTTTTATTACTAAACGTAGAGTATTTCTTAACTAACAAATTCATTTCATCAATATACATACTATTACATTCTTAACAAAGAAATGTCGGAACCAGATAATAAAGCTTCTTCTTGCACTGTTTGTGTTCTGTTCATTCTGAATCTACTTGCACTTAGCGCTGCTATCACTATTACTGTTCTGCTCTATTTTTGGGGCTTTATGGGATTCATGGGTACATCTAGTCTTTCCATCACCAACTGCACTTACCCCTATCATACTCTCAAGTTTTCTGACCTCACTGTCCAAAATAAGACCATCTTCGGAGCAACAACAGCCTCTGCTTTTGCAGGTATACTCGTCTTTTGTATCGGTTTGCGTTTGCTTGTGAAAAATTGCAGTAAGGATTAAAAAAGAAGTAACGAAATTACCAAATGCAACAAAATGACTCTTTATCTTTTCATCTGCTTTATGATTTTGGGCTCCACTGTGCAAGTAGGCTACTATCTTACCTTTCTTTTAGAAGGAAGTACCTGTAATTTCGTTGCAGAGGGGACTCAGATGCTGGTTTTGTTAATTTTAGGAAGTGTTGCTCTTGTATTTGAATTAATCATACTTCTGATTACTGTTTGTTGCTTGAAATTATAGCAAGATAGTGAGTAAAAGTACAAGTAGGTTGATACTAAACAGACAGAGCCAAACTAAATTTACCCTCGTCGTAACGAATATAAACCTTCTTAATCTACTTAAAAGAGAAGTTAGCTTCGTTTCAGATAACAAGAAGTTATAAAATAGGATATTTTGGAAAGTCCATCCCGAAAACCTTTTGAGAGAATCCCTTAGAAAAACGCAGTCTTTGTCAATAAAACTTACAATAGCAATCCTAACGACCCCGAAATGAGATTTGTCCCCAGAAATAAATAAGAAAATCCTGTTTTTAATCTACATCCGAGACTCGCCACTGACGGAGTTGATTAAATTCTCAACGCAAAATATGATCGTCCCGGCCCTAAAAGAGACTTCTAAGAGGATGATTAGAGATATCTTATAGAAGCAAGAAGAAATTACATGAATGAACAAAATAATCGTACTCCTATGTTACGTGCACAGTAGGCTGCTTACTAACGATACGATGGCACAGTCTAAAAAAGAAGATAAAGAAACAATGAATCACAAAGAAGACCTCCAAGACGTGAAGACAGGTATCGCGATGACGAAGATTCCTTTGATGATAGAGATCGCAAGCCAAATCAGTATTTTCGGGACTATTAACCTCCTCGAAGAAGAATAGAGTCTCCACTAAGAATGAGGAACAGATAGCAATTAAATTATTTGGGAGACAGAAACTACTGATTTTCTTTTCTTTTGCTATATAACTCAATAAATATCACTCATCTATTGATTATCAGTCCGAACAAAAATATTCCCCCAACGAACAACTCCAAAGGGAACTATCCGTCATTCAAAATACTGTAGGCCGCTATTGCACTGCAGGTTTGGAATAGCGTGGTATATGTTTAAGAATTCATGGTGATTCTTTCCTTTTTTTAAGCGTCCAGAGCCATCATGAAGTAGATTATGGTTTAGATTGGAATTTGGGTGGCTTCGACTATAGTGGAGTTGATGTCAGTACGTCTATGGAGCAGGTAGCGAGCAGCGATCAGGTAGTTTATGATGAGTACACCCATCAGAGCATAGATGATCGATCTTCTCCTCAAAAAGTTGCCAAGGACGATCAGAATCAGCAAAAGCAGATAGATTCCAGAGTATTAGTAGACGAGTGGTACTTCTTTATTTTTGAAAATCTGCCATAAAATATACAAAGTTGTGGATGACATCCCCAAAAAACTCAATATTACTGCCAGATCTCTATTCTGTTCTCTCCAACCATCCAGATGCTGACTGATATTTCCACAGCAGTCGTAGACGTAGAGCGCGATCATCATAAATGAAAATATCGAGAGTACATAGATGAGTCCGCTATAGTAGTCCCATATTTTGAGATAGAAGAACAGAATAAAGCCGATTAATTTGGTGATTTTATTCTATGAGACTTACTTGGCATATGAGAAATTGATGCTTTTAAGCAAGAGTTCCACTAAAGAACAGACAGCTAGACTGAAGAATAAAGATTGTAATATGTGGTTTATTATAACAAAAGAGTGAGTCAGTTCTTGGATTATTTTCCCAAAGCCAAGGAATTACAAAACCGCGCTTATACTTTCCATCTTGCCACTTTAATATTATAAACCATAACAAGAATTTGATAATAATACCATAATCATTACCCTTGGACAAATTTGATTGCCTCCTTCATTTTTCTCATTTTTTCTTTGCTAAGGATCTACTCTTACATCATCGCTGCTCTCTTCTCAGCCAAATCCAAAATTGACTGCTTGATTTTTACAACCTTCGCTACATTTATACCAAAAGATTGCTCAGCTCGTCCATCTTTAAGCTTATATAAGAAAATTATGCGTTCTGGAGATACTAGGTAATCCATCATCTTTAGGCTTACTGCTGAATTTTTTTAGAACTGACATGCCAAAGTATGATAATGGGTCGCAAAAATACATCTGCACTGGACTCTTTCAATAAGGTCTACCAGAACAGAGTAGGCTATGGCCATACCATCAAAAGTTGAAGTGCCTCTACCAAGTTCATCAATGATCGCTAAACTTTTGCTTGTTCCATAAGAGAGTATACTTTTAGTTTCCTCCATTTCAATAAAAAATGTACTTTTTCCTTCTTCCAACTTGTCAGAAGCACCTATCCTTGTGAAAATTCGATCGATTATTTCACACCTGTATGAAGCTGCAGGCACATAGAAACCAGTTTGTGCTAAAATAACCATCAAACAAGTAGTTCTCAACAGTGTAGATTTTCCACCCATATTGGGACCAGTTAGAAGCATGATTTTTTTGTTTAGATCGATGTCATTAGCTATCACATCTGTGGCATTCAAACAAGGATGCTTCGCTTCCACTATGTCAAATCCTTACTAAACAAACTCAGGGCGTACACCACCACTTTGATTGGAATACATGCTAAGTGCTATCAAACAATCGATTTCTGCTAGCACTCCTAAGAATTTCTCCCATATCTTTTGGTTTTTTCTAAATTCCTCGAAAAAGTATCCTACAAACAAACCCATCTGATCTTTGATCTGATGTTCAACGTATTCAATATCTGCTACGAATTTCCTGGATTTTTATGTGACGTATCGACTATAACCCGAACGTTTAGAAGTAAACATCATCTAAGGCAGTCTCTTTTTTTCAAACTACTAAGGTACTTCGATTTCGTACCTTTATTTGGTGTGAACAAATTTTAAACTAACTAAACCTGTCACTTGTCTGATTTGTTATAAATAGTCATCGAGACGACGTTTTAGTTGGCTTAGCTCATCTTGAAGCATGTCGTAAGATTATACTAGACCTTTCTGAGGTCGCGGGATATCTCCCTCCCATTTGATATATTCATCGAAACGAGCCAAATGCTATCTCACATAAGGTAGCAAACCATTCTCATTATCCTCTCCTGAGTCTCCTTAGTAGTCTTCAGAACTTGTTGGGGTTAAGAGCTGAATAAGTCTTCGACTCTTAAAGTTATTTTTATGTTTTCTCAAAGTTTCAAGGGCAAACCAACTTTTATTGAAATGTTAGATCAGTTCTCTAAACTCTCTTAGTCTGGCTGAGCTGACATCTTCGAAGTAAACTGCTTTTTCAGCGATCGTTTTTACTGAGTAGTGGTAGAGCCTATTTACAATTTTTTACAAATCTGGCAGTTTTCTAAATATTTCCGAGACTCTGTTTCTATCCATACTTATTTGTTATAGATCTTCCACTGCATCAAGCCTGCTATTAATTTTTCTGGAATCAAGCAATGGTTGCATTAGCCATCTTCTTAGAAGTCGTCTACCAAATTTGGTAGCAGTTCTGTCCAATTTACTAAATAGAGCATCTTTTTAACCTAATGGTGTTTAGAATACTTCGAGATGCTGCAAAGCTTGTGAATCCATTACCATTGACAGAGCTGATCCTTCAGTTTAATAAAATGCAAATTTGACTGCACTCATAATATAGTCAAACTTTAGACAATTCTTTAAATATTTAAACATTCCCGAAAGAGCAGTCAATATGATTTTTTCTTGTTCCCCTCCCATTTTTTCAAGAGACTCGAAGACTGCAGGTAATGGGAAGATTCCAGAGTTAACAAAGTTTTATATTTCATTTTTAGCATTCATTGGATGCCACACATTGCCCCTGTTTGGCAACTTACTCAAGACCATATTTAGCCAGTTTAACTTCATCAGGTCTACTATCTAAAGAGGTAGATTATCAGGATCATAGAGTAACTACACTGGTCTCGTTTGAAAAAGCATCGTTTTGAAATCCTCTATACTTTAAGCGAGTCCTATCATAACCAGATTTGTGCCCATTTCGAGAAGACAGTAAGCAATCAAATTATTGTGTTTTGAAACTGTTATGAGATAGTTGGGGAGATATTGCTTTTCATCCTCAAATGAAACCATAGTTCCTTTAGTTAAAACTTGAGTAACTCCTCTCTGCAAAGTTCTCTCAGCTTTTTTTCCCTCATTTCTCTCTTTTTGCAATCTTTCCTTCATTTGATCCGGTGTTTCAAGTTGTTCAACTACAACTAACTTGTATCCTAACTGTACAAATTAATGCCCATATTTTTCTAGACACTTCTAAGGAAAACCTACATGCATTTTATTTCCCATCCATTTCAAGTCTAAAAATTTATTGCCTATCACTGCATCCTAGTAAAACATCTCGTAAAATTTGCCCAATTTGAACAAAATAAGTTTGTCATAATTTTGACTTTTTATACGCCAATACTGTTTCATAGTCTCAGTCATGCCTTTGATTGCTTCAGGTGGGATAAAAAGAGTACTGTAGTCGTATTCGGGATGGTTCGGTTTGTGTCCTTGAGCATCTCTGCAATTCTATGGTAATGCCCAGTCAGGAGTAACATCTGTAAACTCCTAATGTGCCTACTATTCTGCATTATTAGCGATTGTAACTCTCTTTGATTTTTCATCATCTATCTTCTTATTAGATTTCAACTAGCTTGCAGTTGGTTTCACACTTTTCCGCTTTCCCTTTACAATATCTTCAGATTAATTTTCTCCCATCTACATCTCATTGCTTACTTTTGTATCCTTTGGAGGCATAAAATCATCTTCAATATCCATCTTCCTTTTCTTACTACTTGCGATCACAATCCTTTCAAATGCAAAATCTCCATTGTTTATCAGTTACTTAAAATCACTCTTTACTTAATTTTCTCGTTCTTCCTCATATTTGTTGGTAGCAACATTAAATGGGATGTTTTGCTGATTATTGTTATCTGGTTGGTTTTTTTAAGCTGTATTTTTTTCGATTGTATTGGCTTCTTGTATCTTTTTTACTTCGCTCGTGGTTTCTTTATTTGCGGTCTTGTTCTTTCGGAGGAAAGAGTCGAATAGTGACATTTGCTTCATGACGCGCCTAATATGATATAAATTAAAAATGCTTATAGATTTAGCTTAAAATAAAACTCATATCCTCATACATCCACACTGAGCATATTTAGTCAATATTTTATATCGGACATATCAACCCTTAGATATCAAGCACGTGCCATAACTTTTAAGGTCTATTTTATATCTTTTTTACGTCGAATGGTTGAATAAGGTCTACATAGTCAGCTGCTGAGACTGGCAATAAGCCCATAACACTCAGCTTATACACCACAATACCCAAAAGAACCAGTTGGATAGCAGAGTACATAAGTTTATATTTGGTCAAACTAGATACCATTCCTTCATATGGTTCAAAGACTGAATCTTAACAAAGCTACCTTTTTGCATATTGAGAAGTCCACCCACTGCTGAGGTCAAGGTTTGAATGATCGGGAATAACACAAAAATACTGATATTGTTGCCGAACATCCAAAACATAAAGATTGTCATTAGTATTTGTGATTTTGATGCAGTTGCCACCTCGAAAATTTTCTGAGTTAGAAAAACATACATTTTAGAGGAGATCTCGACGACGAGGAGCCTCAGCTGATGGAGGTGTGGTATCTTTCGAGAATCCAAAAGGTTAGATGATTTGTTCATACTGTCTCTGGACAGCCAGAGAAGATTGGTTAGAAGAGAGATTGACTTCCCACTTAGGCATCAACTTGCGATATTATAATGAGAAAAGAAGTGATTAAGCTAAATAAAATCAATAATATAGTTACGTTATGAAGAAGAATGCCACTGGATATGGAGTAAAAGCATCAGTCCAAAAGAAGACTAAACAAAAGAGTAAACATTAATCCAAAGAGAAACGCTTCAACGTCGATTAATACCTTGATTCTCTGATGGTCGGAATGCATGAGCAAAGTATAGAAACAGTTCGCAAAAGGAAACTTTCAGCAGCCAAAAGATAACTTAGTAGTGCTCTTGCTCTTGCTCATACCACACCTCACTCTTAACGCACAGCTTCTTCCTCGAAAATTAGATGCAAAAGTTCTTATTCGCATTATCGCAAAAAATCAGTGACTATTCGCGAAGGCTTGCATTTAAATTTAGATAAAATAGTTACAGAGTAAGATGTGATCAATTTTACAGAAGTTACAACGAGAGGTAAAGAGGACAATTAGTCTCCATAACCTGTTAAGTTGAAACCAATGTCTCAGGCAGTAGCTGCACGCAAAATCCAGAGAGCATGGCGTAATTATCAAACTCGAAAAGTTGTTAGTAAATACTTTGAACAAATGTGCTTCAAAATAAAGCAAGATAGGGAAATAAAACAGAAAATAGTTGAAAATTCCACATTTGAAGAAGAGACAGTTAAAAAATAAGTAAAAAGAACACTTAAAATTAGAAAGGAGGATAGAAAAACTTCTCCATTAACTGTTACAAAAGTGCCCAAGGTTTTGTTCAAATCTCTTGATTCTGAGGATTAACAACTTAGAATAAATTCTTCAGAAGCAAATGAAACTCTTACTATTGAGTTCAAGTAAACTCAATAATTGTTGGATAGATAAATGCCAAGCTCTAAAGAACTGAAATCTATAGTTGAAATGCTGATTAACAATCATGAAACAGCTTCAAAAGAGATAGAAGACCACTTTAACAACTATTGTGCAAGCAAAAGTAACCTACCTGTTTACTCTGAAACAAGTGAAGAGCTGGAGAGAGATAGAGGTAGCTCTATATTCAATTAAAAAAAGAGCTCATTCGCCTAATTAAAAGGCATCTCTCCCTTAGTTTTCATCTAAATGGAAAATTCTATCAAAAATAAATTCAATTTACTCCAAACTAGACTTGAAGAAAAAGTCAAACTAAGATTAATTAGCAATTAGTAACGTCTTAAAGCCTGTGAACAGTTGGAAGGTCGCATGCTTCGGGAAATTCGAGTATTAAATCAATGTAAGCAACAGTACATGAAAAGTATAGAGCAAGTTAGAGAGTAGATGATAAAAATGCAAAACGATAAAGCCATAGTTGCCAAACTTGAAGGCAGAATTGGATACAGAGTTAGAAGAAGCTATTCAGCATAATCACTGCTTATGAAGGAGATACTTTAAGAAGTAACAAACAAAAATGTTGATTTGGAAAAACCTTTTGCTGAAGATTAAGCCCAAGTTGTTCTATAGTATAACTTTAGAAAAAAGAAAAAAGAAGAAGGAAATGGCTTATCTTTTCCAACTTCTCCTCCCTCTGTTATCGGAGGTTCAAATCAAAAACTCGTAAATAGTGGTCAAAGTTTAGCATGCTATGAGTTGGATTCTGATCAAAAACTAAGATAAGAACTCCTGAATAGCTAAATCAGGAACATTTAGGCCATAAGTGCTGAAAACAACCTTTAGTTCAATTAATTTTAAAATGACAACAGCCAACTATCTCAAGGTTTATAACGTGGAGTACTGAAAAGCGACTCAATTTCATCTATAAATGTGTCTCTTCCATAAAATTCTTTCAGATAGTAAGATAATTCTCGCCTGATAAGGGAGTGTTCTGAATAAATCCAATAGAAAATCGAAGCTGCGCTTATCCAGTAAATAGCTTAATAAATCTATGGAAGTGAATATTTTTGGAAACAATTACGTCCATACATCCAAAAACCTTTTGAATTCAAAAAGATAGAGGACTTTGACATTCGATATTTTTTAGAAGAGGATTTACCCAACTACTTCCCACCTTAGGAGTAATTAGTTTGTCGCATTAATCAAAAAATCAATCCAACAACCCTGTAGATATTGAGACTGATTAGAGATATTTAGTTCGATATTAAAGAGTATGATCTGGTGATGCCTGAAGAGGTCTTCAAGAAGTATAGGAAACATGCTGAAGAAATATATCTTCCTAAAATAGTGGCAGAATAGCAGAAAAAATTCATCCCATTAGTAACGTTACCTTTTAATATCAACATCTTGGCTTAAAAGCGTTTTCTGGAACATAAATAGAAAATGGTGAGATTTATCAAATTTTAGAGAGATGTAAGGATAATGTACATGAAATCCATCTTCAATAGCTTTAACGAAGTTATCATCGAAAATAAATCAAATCATACCTTCATGAATGCAAGAAGCTCATTTGGACCAGGATAACTCACTCTTGCTATCAAGTAATACAACTGGAACTGTTAGCATAACCAACTTCAAGACTTCATAGGAGAGGCTAGAAATAAAATTCTGAGAACCATCAGTAATAAATGTGGACTTCCTCAGTTCAAGACACACAGAGATCTCTAGATCTTCCAGAATCAGTTTAACAAGCAACTAAGGAACTAGCTAGAGTAGTATGAATACAAATGGGTAAATTACATGGATGAAGTGATGTAGATCTGGCAAGATTTATGTCTCAATTTAGTCTAGACTTTGTTCGATGAAGCTGTCAGCTAGATATCTCTTCTCTTTTGAATATTTATATTTTTGTTATTTGTCTACTTATCTTAAACCATTTATACACTTACCGACATTAAATTGATAAAAATATCATAATGGCATCAGCGTACACAGATTGGGGACAACTATTTTACAACGTGTCTCCCTTCAGTTGGGCTTATGTGGGTATCGGTCTCGCCTTAGGAACCAGTGTTATCGGAGCAGCTTGGTAAAAAATAGTTTAATTAGGGGTATCTACATCGCAGGTGCAAGTATTTTAGGAGCAGCAGTGAAAGCTCCCAGAATTCGTTCTAAAAACTTGGTCAGGTAATAGTAAACAAATGCAGCGTTATTTTCTGTGAAGCAGTGGCCATTTATGGAGTCATTATGGCTATCATTTTGCAAGGAAAGATCAATGACACGACTTGCTAAAACAACTGGCAATCTTGCAGCTTTGCGGGATATGCACTTTTCTGGACAGGCGTTTCAGTCGGATTCAGTAATCTTTTCTGCGGTATTTGTGTAGGAATTTCGGGATCAGGTTGTGCGATAGCTGATGCTCAAAATCCTGACTCTTTTGTGAAAATATTAGTTGTTTAGATCTTCGGTAGTGCTTTGGGATTGTTTGGCGTCATTGTTGGTATCATTCAATGCGGAGAAGGTACTTTTCCAAAAGATTGAAACCCAAAACTTGATTATTCATCAAATATATGGCAAATAATAAAAAAATTAATGTAAATCAATGAGCTAACTTCTTAAGCTTAGTACTTAAACTAGTAAGACATGGAGATCCTATTTAGACTTCATCTTAGTAATTATTGACAAAATAGGGATGTTGTAGGCATAGAGCTGCTGTTATTCTTTACGCAGGGTCAGCAGTCAACATCCTACGAAGTAGATCCATTGCCTGAGCACAA
>Ga0194117_10003812_pt1 | contig 14873 bp, 11 predicted proteins | sample TA2MahsurfametaG_FD_160579 | JGI IMG/M metagenome (GOLD analysis project Ga0194117, IMG submission 160579) | Freshwater microbial communities from Lake Tanganyika, Tanzania - TA2015009 Mahale N1 surface | ecosystem: Environmental > Aquatic > Freshwater > Lake | place: Tanzania: Lake Tanganyika...
TGTGCAGTTTATGAGGGAGCGAGTGCTGCAGCCCCAAAAGAAGTAGTTTCGTAAAATTGAAAATAAGGATAAGTTGCTGTTAGAATTTTTAGGAGTCAAATATTGATAGGTATTTATTTCAAAAAACGATCTTCGTCTATCATCTCCATTTACTTTATTTTTGTCCATTCTGAACAAATGTATACATTAACAATTACAGATCTTATCAAGTCTTTATTTTATACGCAGACAATAAAAATCAATCATCAAGACTGTAATGGTGTCTTGAAGCCTAAGAAATGCTCGCAGAGTTTTTTCTTACGTTAAAGTAAACGTATTCTGCCTACTCGCTCCAGCTAACTTTGCGTCTAGCCTCAGGTTTTTATTCTTGATGATGAGGCGCTGGAGGATTAGTTTCAAGCCTCTTGAGCCAAGTTTTAGATATCAGCCACAAAGAAGGGTTCAAGATAGTCTGTATTCTTTCTGATTTGTACTCGAGAAATTGGATAACTTTAGTTCTGGTCGCATTTCTATGACATCTTTTGAAATGGAAGGCGACCTTTTTGGGAGGACTCGAACACTGGGTATTTCTATCATCATTTCTTTTATGGTTTTCCTCGGTTCTGTTTGTTTTTTTGAGGAGTGAGAGGTGTCTAGGTTTTAAGAGATTAAGCATTCGTATTTTAATAAATCAGTTATAGAGATTTTTCCCGAAATTCATTTATAGCCTTCCTAATAAATCCAACGAATAACTAACTATAAGTAAGATAGAAAGATGAGACAAAACATATTAGAATATAAATCAGCTAAGATCTTCCTTATTCTAGAGATAGTAGCAATGCAGTTGAGTTTTGCGAATATAAACTGAAAGGGATTGCCAAACTGATCGCCCTTATTCAGAGTCTATTCGACCAGAAGACAGTCTTTCCACTAACTTATAGTAATCCCTTAGGTTTTTCGAGTTTTTGGTTGTCAAGGCAATATTGTTCATTTTAACTGCAATTGAAATTAGTTGGCTATCGATCCCTCCTCCGTAGATTAGTCCAGTATCAAGGTTGATAACTATTCCATCGTTGATGTTTAGTTTTGCTTTTTCGATGAGTCCTGCTAGATTGAGCTTTTTATTCATAAAAATCTCTATTTTTTGTTTATTGTTCCTACGGTTTTCATTCCAAAGCCCAAGAATCAATCCCATCGGAGCATCCAGATAATTTTAGTGATCTTACTTAATGGCACTCATTATAATGGGATTTACATAGACTAAAGGTTTGATTACTTATAACAACTAAACTATACATTCACTTATTTTAGTTTTATTACTTGAGTACAATAGTATCTTAATTTAGGCCAAAGTATAGCAAAGCAAAACACCCAGCAGTTTTGTTTAGATGATCTCCTATTCTGATACTTTCACGCAAACATTTATGTTAAAAAGGTGGTTTTGTAAAAATTTTTCAGCTAACTGATAACTTAACTACAGAGGAGGTACATCTGCTGAAAATCTCAACCCAGATTAACCTATACAGCAGTCGATTGTTTTGTTGTAGTCAGTAGTTTTTTGATACAGAAAGCTTAAAGATTGCTAAAGCTACTGTCCGATTTAAATCTAAGTAAGAGAGGATATACCCCACAAGCAACTTATTTGATCATTTATCTATGGTTTTTACGACTCTGCATTCTCTAAATCAAGGAAATTCCCAGTTTTCTAAACTCAGAAAAGAACTTCCATTGAGTTAAGAAACAGTAAAATCGGCTAAAATAGTAAGAATTATTATCCTTATCAACTTTTTACAAAACCAATTATTAATTTTCACAAATTATGAGATAATCCCTGTCAGCAGTTAGTCCTTTACTTTTCATAATGGGGATTACAAAACATTACTTCTTAGGTTGTTGGGAATTTTATCTATACATCAAATTTACATTAATCCTGTTTCTCGAGCTACAAAGTGAAAGATCTGGAAGTTTAAGATAGTTTTCACCATATATAAGGGCTAAGTATCCACTAAAATCGTGGCCAGAATCACGAGGGTAGTTATAAGTTATTATCGGACCATCTTTCGTCATTCCAGTGACGAAGAAATGCTAGAAAATTGGTTTAGAGTTACTTGTTTTCTTAAAAAGTATTTGTTTTTAAGATCTTGTCACTGAAAACTAACGATTAAACATAGGTAATGGTGAAGCTATTTATCTTGTAGATATTGCTCGTATAGACTATTATCTTTCAATAGTGTTGTCAAGCTATTTCTTTCTCGAATTACTCTTCTTCAGAACTTTTTGGATAGACTTTCTCGGCACAATTTCTTCAGAATCTAGCTATTAATGATGATACGTAAAATAATCGTATTAGCTTTACGTAGCTACAGATGGCTTGATCTACCCTGTGAGGTGGACTGGCTCAAGTTTTATACTTTAAACTTTACTCTGTGACTTTTTTGGTTTTACTCTTAATCTTAAAACTGTGTTTCTTTTTCTGGTTATTCGGAACTAGAGTAATCAAATTTTTATTCAACCATCATTTTCGGTGATTTGGGGGTTTACGGAGTTTTCGATCCATGCTGCTAAGAATAATGAGCTATTTGATTTTTAAGATCTTTAATCTCATTGTAAAGGCATTCGATGAGTGCTTTTGACTTTTATAGTTGCCTTCTAAGTTCTTGATTTTCTCGCAAAAGCTAACGCTTTTAATCCTTTTCGGTGAGCATTCAAACTTAATAATAATTAACCATAATCTATAATAGAATGGAAAACATAACATATATCAACATTTGAAGATTCTCATCTGTGAGACAGTAAACTAGAGGTAATATCACAAAAAATAAGGAGCTTTGGATTTGAATATGAAACGTTAAGATTATTTTTTCTCAATTTTTATAAAAACAAATCTATGGACAAAGAAGAATATAAGATTTTTTTAGTATTTACAAAACAAAAATAGTGATTGTTGATTTGGTAAAGATTTACAGAACTAAATAAAAAATCTGATCAATCTTGAAGATTTTATTGATTTAAGAAAAGTCTTATAATAATCAGATCATAAATGGTTTTGATTGCTTCAAATATATGAAGGATTCAGAACTAAACAATAATCGTTTCTAACAGATTTAATCAGTAGAAACTATTGCTTTTATTACATTATTATCTTCTACTTTACTGTCGATAAAGCCATAGGTTTTACGATTTTTAGCCGGACATACTTTAATATTTTAGTAGCTGATACTAATAATACAGCCAGCAATAATTTTATGCATCTATTTCCTTTTTTATTAAGCTTTAAATATGTATGCTAGTTTATGGAATAAAGCCAGCAGGACGAATCTAAATAACTCAGATATTATGAACTCCTCTGCTGATTAATCCAGAGTAGACTCCACCTCAACCAAAAGGTTCGCACGCAAACAAGCTCCCCATATCTAATCTAGCAAGGTCAGCAAAACTCCCAGATCAAGCGAAGGATCTATCAAAACTACCTTTCAAACCACCACTACACAACCCTATAATAAAAAGCCTACACAAACAGTTAGTAATTTCTTACAAAATGAATAACTCTACTTAAAAATATCACAAACACCATTAAAAAATAAAAGTTATAACCCGATTCCGAGTACAGATCGGGAAACCTAGTCAAGCTATCCTCGTTAGAGAAATGAGAGTGAGTCGATGAACCTGATTTTTTAAAGTCCCAATAAAAACAGATGCCAATACGAAGATCTTCAAGCTTAGCTAGAATTAAAATCAGCAGAAATTATGTTACTTGAAGATGAGAACATGAGACTCAAAAGATAAAATGCAAACAAGTAGTCCGAATATTTAAAGATGAAAACTAACACCTAGAGATAGCATCAAAAAACAGTATAATCTCTCAAAGAACAGATTTAAAACTTGAAAAAATAAATATTAATAAAAAATGAAGAAATCAAGAACTATAAGAAATCGGAAGCATCACTTAATAGAGAGATAAAGGGAGTAAAGTATGAAAAAACCATGTTAGAGAAACAGTTCGATGACCTTTACAAAAGAAAATTGACTAAATAATTGAGAGATTTGATGTCATACAGGTAGCAATCTTTGCAAAGGCAAGTTGATGAATTACGAGAACAAATCAAAAAATAAAAAACTGAAAAATAAAAATAAATGGAAGAGACTCTCTAGTAACTGACTTACTAAAAGTCAGAAAAAGACAGTGTTTTTAAAAAATTAGAGATCCATAGCCATATACTCAACAAAAAAGTTGTTGATATTTAATAAGAGTTGAAGTACAAACAGTAACAATTTGGGAAATGTTTGAACAACATGCAGCAAACAAACGAATTACTGACAATGCAGCTGAAAAAAACGAGAAAGGAGAATATCAAAATACAAAGAATTAACTTGCTTTCTAAGCAAAATCCACGTAAACAAGTCAGTAATTTTTCTCCTGAATCAAATACACTTAGTCTGAGTTTATCCTCAGTTAACTCTCGATTTTGAACTTTGTTTATATTGATAGTTTTCAAACTTATCTATGAAATAAGATAAATCATGAATTGTAAGTTATATGAAAAATAAGTCATCATTATCTAACCAGCATCTCACAAAACCCTTGCATCCAACGAGTCATTTCTCTACAGATTGGTAATCCCAATTAATATTTATATAAACCCACCCAAAGTTTCACAACAAGGTATGAATTATTGTCAACCATTTCGAAACGCGTCCAGAGTTAGTTTGTAGTTGTTATAACTGTCCGATTACTAAATTTTTCATCATCAGAGATCAACAAACCATTCTTATTGGAAAGTTTTAAGTAAACTAGGTTCCAATTTCCAAATAAATCAGTTTTGACTCCCTTGCCTATCATCTGATCATCAATTTTGGGTTAGAAATCAGTAAAAATATTCATGGTGGCTAGCTTGAGCCAAATTAATTTCGTAAATGCTGAAATAGTATCTTTTTTTTGCAGGTGAAAATAGTGTTATTCTCCACGAGATTAGATTTTGAGTGTAATCTTATGAGGGATTTTATTAGAATAAAGTTTTACTTTTTATATATAAGGAGTTGCAATCCCTCCGAACCCCTAGGAAGTTAGCTTTACTTATTGATTGTAAGCTAGAACTTAGGAATATAAAGATTTTTTATCGCATAGTATTGTAACAAGAACTGTCTCAGGGAAGACCATCCCAGATTCTGTGGCTTCTTGAGTCTAAGCTTAGGATTTAAATGGAGCATGTTTGTCAAATTTTTGTTTATTATTAAGTTTTAACTCTTTATTTTTGTCATTCTGCATTACAAATTTGTTGCTTGCTTACATAATATAATTATAAAAAAGGAAAAAAATAACTTCGAACATAGTTTAAATGACTAAGAATATATTTGTCATTTTGTAACTTTTATGTAACTAACTATAATAATTTTACAATGTTTCCGAGTGTGATCAAAGATGATAATCTAAAAGATAAAATAAAGGAAAAACAATGGGATGAAAGATTCGGAATAAAAAATGGAATACCTTAGTATTCTCCATTACAGGATAAGCATACAAAGAGTTATCGAAAGATTATCACAAACAAAAAATAATAAAACGATTCAGAAGTAAAACCTAAAAAACTGACATATTTGCAAAAAAGATTAGAATTGGTCGAGTCTCTCTACTAGCTTCACAAGTAATTTTGTTTTAAAATAGGCCAAATAAATTACTTATTGAGGAGTATGAAGAACTTGCTAGTAAACACAAGATTCCTAATTTCTACATCTACTATACTCTACTCCCTCTCTTTTCACCAAGTGTCAATATCACTTAGTATCTTTTCAGATAAAAGAAATAGACCAAAGAACAATCTTCACATTATCATCGAATTTCCACTTCTGTCAGGGCAAGAGAATAGTGTTTGTAAAGACTACGAAAAACTTTAGGAGAATTGCAAGAAGGCAACATATAAAAATGCAGAAGTGAGCTAAGATAATAAGTATAACATTTAAGAATGTTAACTGAAAATGTAATAAATTAGATTAAAAGATGGAGAGATCATCTAACAACAATAGATGAAAGACCAGTCTACTATTCAGATTCTTCAGAAAATTACTTAGTAAAAATATTAAATGACAATAAATTTATCTTTAGTTCGAAATTATCTGGAGTGTTGGCATTTGGATAAAAAAATGATCCATTTTTACTTGCACCTGTTAAAAAGGCAGAAGAAAAATAGTCATCTCTTTTTACTGAAATTGTAAAATTGACTAAAGATATGTCTCATTATCAAAAGTATATGGAGTACCTTGCTACCGAAAAAGCTTATGATCTTACTATAAATGCAACTCCCAAACAACCTAAAACCTACAAAAATCCTGTTGTTTAAAAAATTTACAAACCTTTAGCATCTAAAGTTGCAGAACCTCTTTTGAATAAATAAGGAGCATAAGAAGATGAAAGTTATAGAAAGATGTAGGTTCTCAAAGCTAGAGAAGAGAGGCTGAAAAAAAATGATGAGAGAATTAAGTCGATTAGGGGGATTTATTAAACTTATGGTAAAAAAGATTAGAAAAATGAAAGAAACTATCTAAGTTAAAGAAAGTTTCCTGAAACAGATACTGAGGATAAGAGAGGTATAAAAAAACGAAGTGAAACTATAAAAGTGAAAAAAATGGAGAGCTCCGATGTTTAGTTTTAATCTTTAGTCAAAGCAAAACTCGAAGCATAAAAATCTGAAAAGTAATAAAAGAGAAAGGTAATAAAGATATCACATAGTAAATCTGCTTCAAAATTTCATAAAAATTAATAGAAAATGATAGAAAGCCTCAGAGATATTCAAAGTACTCTGAGAAACAAGCTCCAAGTAATTCAACAAGAATAAAAAACTGAAACTGTAAACAACCCTATATTGTCTACAACACAACAAAAGTTCGTTCGTAAAAATAATTAAGATATAATTAAATAACTCAAAGCTTAGATTTTGAGTAAGATAGAAAAAGAAGCAGCTGATAAATAGAGGCTCAAGAAATTAAAAAGATAACAATAGTAAAAAGCTTTGGAGGAAATTAAATAAAAATTAAAGAAGGAGATGGAATAAAAACTTTAACAAAAGAAGAGGGAAAAAATGTTGTAAAGAGAGGAACTTGAGAGAAAATTAAAATAGGAAGAAGAGAGGCTTAACAATCAGAGACAGTTATAGCTTCAACTCCAAATTAAGCTAACCAAATAGAAGTAATTGAGATAGCTTTAAAAAATAAAAAGATAAGCTTTGGAAAGAGAGAAAAAATTCAAAGAAGAACTTGAAAAATAACAATTTTTAAGAAGGCAGAAATAATAAGCTATGGAAAATGAGAGGAGGTAGAAATAGAGGCTCATAGAATAATTAAGAAAGAAATAGCTGAAATAACAAATTTAAGATTAGTTGAGAAAATAGATAAAAAATCCAAGCAATAAAGATAAAACTATAGATATCTCCCAGCGAGAAGTTATTAGGAATCAGAAGCAGGCTGAGTTGGCCAAAGAAATTTAGCTTTTGAAATTAAAAGAAGGAGTGTAAATGCAGCAACTCAAAAAATAAAATTAGTTGAGATAGAGAATGTTAAAATTAAAAAAGGAATAGGAGTAGCTAAAACGAAAAGAGATCTAGCATTTGATGAGATCAGTCGTTCAACAGGAAAAATAACAACTCGAACAGGATGCGATTAAACAGAGAGTTGAGTTGTAAGAAAGAATGAGAGCTAATGTTAAATAAAAATTATTATAGGAATACAAAAACTAAAAATAAGCATGTATCTAACAAATCAAACATTAAAGATAAGCTCAACTATAATAAGAAGTGTATAGAGAGAAAATAAGGGAAAAAATATAAAAATAAATGAGGATGGAGGCTATACAAAGAACTAAAAAAGAATTAGAGGAACGTTAACACAAAAAATATGAAGTTAGATCAAAATTAGAGGCTGTAAAGAATAAATTTGACAAAGAAGTTATTTTAGATAAATAAAAAATATAGGAGGATGTCAAAAAATAGATGATCGAAAAAGTTATATTCGATAAACAAGCATAAAAAGAAGTTGCAAAGCTTGACTTAAGATTACAGTTTGAGAAAGAACTTATGGCATCAGCCATTCCTCAGCTGTACTAAAACAAAGAGTCATTTTTGGTAAAAAATATTAACTATTTATAAGGAGATCTTCATCTGAACTCAAAAATTACATAATTAAAGCCTACTAATCAAAAGCCATCTAACTAAAGTCCCAAGAAGAAACCTTAAAAAGGAGAGATAAAACAAATAAAAGACTCTATGACATTGTAGCAATTACAAGTTTATTAGAAACAAAAATAAAAAGTAAGCTAAATTAAAGAAGAAAAAGTAATTGTGGAAGCAAAATTACCGTATGAAGAGGAAGGATTTGAAAAGTTGAATATTGTCAAAGATAAGAGATAGTAGGAGGGTTACGATGTTAAAATCATGAAAATGAAATAAGATCCTAAAAAATAATAGAAGAAGCCATAGAAATATAAAAGCAAGAAGAAAAAGCAAAAACAAAGTTCTTCATAAATTGATTCTTAAGATGAAGTGAAGAAAAAGAAACATTCAAAAAAAAATAAAAAAAGATATTATAAGGAATAAGCTTCTTAAGATTCAGAGGATATCCCAAAAAAGAAGAAAAAAGGAAAGAGGAGAAAGTAGACATCTTCTTAGTCGAGCTAATCTTAGAAAAAAAGTCAAACCAAAAATAAAAAATAGAGTGAATATGATTAAGTTTAAAAAAGCTAGAAAAAATCAAAAATAAGCCCTATAAAGTAACAACCAAAAGTAATAACAAAAGAAAAATCTTAAAAAGCTGTTGTTCACTTTGATTCTGAGAACAAAATAGCAATCAGCCAAATCTAACCCATTACTATCAAAGCTCAAAAAGTTTCAAATACAACATAGAAATATAAAATATCATTAGAGGCTATTCCTGAAGCTGAATTTGATTAGTATTTATAAATTCATCTCTCAAGTGTGACACCTTTACAGCTTGCTATTCAGATGAACAACCGTGAAGATCTCTATAGAAAATTAATTGGAGAACTCACTTTTTGTTTATTGGTTGCTCAGCACGAAGGAAGAGTGATTGGACAGGCGTTGGCTTATCATGATAGGACAAGATCTGACATTAGAAAGTTCAATATTATCCATCTTGGAACATATAAAGATTAGTTTATCCAAGATTTCATACTGAGCCTGACCAACTATATTTTTAGAAAAGATCCTTGTGACTAGATTTAATTCCACTATAAATTCAATTAAGCAAATACAGACTAATTATCCTTCAGTCAAAGCTTTAATAAGTGGTTTGATAAATACGGATCTGTGTTTCAAAAAAAAGTTGATGATAATAATTATGAACGAAAATATCTTCTAAAAAGACAATTCAATCAGAAATGCTAAGTAGTTTTAGGAGGTATCAATAAAAACACTTTCCGTAATCTTTTTTCAGTGTATTGTGGAGTACTTATGTCAGACACTGACATGCTTCAATTCAAATAGTAGCTTATTGACACGTTAGCACCTGAAAATCAAATATGTTACTCTTTGATGGTTTCTTAACTCTTTAGGACATATCTTAGTCCTGATTAAGCGTAAATTTTGAAAAACAAAGTAAAAGAATTTGTCAAACTAAAATAAATGTTGATTCTAGTTGTAAGTATGCAAAAAAAGAAGCTGAAACTTTAATAACTAAAACTTTATTAGTATAAAACTTTGATTGAACTCAATATGCGTTTGATGAGTCAAGGAAAGTAGATTATTCGCTATTGTAAAGACAGTGCTGCTTAGCTTAATAGAATCTACTATGCTGAACTTAATCATGCATTCAACTTACCTTTCCATTTCCAGACAACGTCTCTACCCGTTGAGGCCAACATTTAGGGATAAATTAGACAAATAAGTTATTTTAGACTATCCCCCTTACCTCCTTTTAAACTACACATTATCAAGTCATCCCTCTACAACGCTGAAATGAACATTTTGCCCACTTAAAATTCAAAATACAAATTATTTGTACTCAGTGCTCAGGAATACAACTAAATTCGATAAGCAAATAATCTAGATTTGTTTATGTACATCCGTCTTTTCCTTAAAAATGTCAAGAGTCATAATGTAGCAGTATGGAAATATGTCTGGTTACCTGAAATGACAGACAAAGGCGCCTGGAATTTAAGGGAGTTCAAAAGCTTTTTGAATAAAGATTTTTACACCCATGATACAATCAACATCAGTTATCGTCAATTTTTACCAGGTGCTCTTATCATCGAGCCCGAACATCGAGATTTAGTTATCACACCTCCTTTTATCGTTGGTGTGATGAGTATGAACCTGGAACAAGTTTCAGAAGGATCACCTCTCTATGCCCGTATGATAGAAGTAAATGCCCTGAAAACATTGGAGATCTAAAAATGATATAAGTTTATTATTCTTAAAGATTATGTTTAAAATGTGAAAATAAATCATTAATCTATTCTGATTTTACTATAACGGTTGGAAACAAGTTTAGGCAAAGATTAATGCCTTTTGCTAGGTGAAAACCTTTCAGATTTTATAGCAGGAATATCTTTTTTGTTGGATTTGATAGGGGGTAGGCTTAATTGCAGATCATAGGGACTCTTTCTCTTAGCTTCAAAGGTACTTTTGTTTCTCTAAATTGATTTGAATCGCAGAGGAGAGTAATTTGGTTTGGGTAATTTTTATGTTAGATAGTTGATGTTTTTAGTTATTTTAATCGTCTTCAATAAGATGGATTTTTACTCAATTTACAATTCTCTGTTCTTTTTTAGTTTGTTTTTAACAAAAGGTTGCTGTAATATCTATTGACAACTAATCCTTTCTTTGGGATTGACTCGAATCAAACATTTCAGAAGCCGTGAAAGATCCTCAGAATATTGCTTATTGATCCTTGAATAATAACCTCTCGTAACTTTTTTGTATAAACCTTACATATCTCTAGCTCTGAATGGTGGTTTAAGATTGATAAATTCATATAGCACACATCCCAAAGACCAAATATCTGATTTTGCATCGTATGGTTCATCATGCCAGACTTCAGGGCTGGCATAATAAGGGGTACCCGTTTGTGTTTCACACATCGCTTCCTTACGAACTACTTTTGATACGTTCATGTCTCCAAGTTTAGCAACTCCATTTTTCGTAAGAAATACGTTAGCACTCTAAATATCTTTTTATTTACTTTTATATCGCGATGTAATATTTTAAGATCGTGTAGAGCAGAAAGCCCTTTCACAATCTGCATAAAGATATCCCAAATTTACTCTTCCTTGAACTGGTTACCCTTTTTCTTATACTAAAATATTTTCTGCAGAAGATCACCTCCATCCGCGTATTACATCACAATACTGATTACTAACAGAAGTACCATAATGATTTAGTTGGAGGATCATAGAAAGCCTACTTGTAGCCGATGATATTTGGGTGACGGATTGAAGCTAATATGCGTACTTAGTTTACTGCGTTATGTATTTATCTGTTCGAAAGATTAATGAGTTTGACCTTCTTGAGGGCGTAGATGGATTCATCGACGAGTCTTTTGACTTTATAGACGCTCGAGTACGCGCCTTCTCCTAGTTTGGAAATAATCTAGAAATCGTTGATAGACATCGACTAATTGATTGCAAATTTTTGTGATAATATAACCATTGCATCTTTTTAATTAGTAGAAACTCGAAGAAACCAATAAATTCCAATCAATTTTCTATCATATTTTTGAACAAATTAAGAATATTATTTAATATTCCGAGACAAATACTTAACTAAGATTTTCAACTTGTTTTAGGTTAGCCCCATTAATAATCTTCCGTAGATATAGTCCAACTTGTGACTCACACAAACAAATTTTGATAATTTTTGTTATCCCATTCTAACATATAAATTTAAGATTGAATTAGCAAAATTATTATTACAACTTGAAAAATCAATTATAGTCTGAATGAAAAGTTCCTTGCAGTCCTTTTTATAATCGATAAAATGCTTCTTCTCCTCTCCTCTCGAATTGCATTAAATTCTCTATTTGCTCTTCTGCCCAAGTGATCTTCTCCCGATCATGAGAGGAAGGAGAAGTCATCCGTTTCCACCTTGATGCCTCAACGTTATTCTCCTTAAAGCGATAAGTGTAAGGTTATCTAACGTTTTTGTATCGATAGAGATCATTATTAGTATGCCCTTAGTGCGTGGTTTTATCGTAGTACTTCTACTCTTCATCTGATATACGTGATTGTTTCATTTTAATGAGTTCCTAAAAGAGATCTTTTATTTTTTTACTATATTTTTACAGCTTTATCTCTAGGCTAGTAGCATACTACTTTAGTTAAGTTTAGTTTTTGAGACTCTAAGCTTTGTATTCATTAAGTCTTCGAGATAAATATTCTTCATTGTTCCTCAGCCGTTCATTTTCTTATTTCAACTTTTCATTTTCCATTTTTAGTATTTAAATTTAGTCTCTATATTCATTCAAAATGTTCTTCTTCTAATCAATTGCTCCCATTTTTTACGTATTGTAGAGATAGTTAAGTACAAGTTGATCTTTCTTTTTGCAGCTCTTTCCCATCTTCGATGGCTCCCGTACAAACTATTTTTCATTGAAAAACTCTTAAATTTTAGTATTTCGTTGTTGTATTTCCAATTTTGCTTTTTTATTTTGTTGATTTAGATCTATAGAAACTTAAGGTAATGATTTTTTGGGATTTTTAAAGGTAAAACTCGCTTTTAGGGATTCATGACTATTTCTCTTACGATTGTGCCTGTTGGTGCTCGAATTTAGTAAGCTTTAATTCATACTATAACTGATCAAAAATATTATGTTAATTATATCATTTAAACCTCAAATAGATGCATCACTAGCGAATCAAAATTATATTTTTAGCATAAACTTAGTCAAACTCAAAAAAGATAAGTAAATTAAGAATTTATATCGTTTTCATTTGTAGTACTCTTACAGTTCTCTTTTGAATGCACTTTTTAATTTCTATAGAGTCAAGTTTTACTCATTAACTTCAAAATCCATTTTTATTGGCTCACGCACTGTCTCCACTTCCTTTCTTCTGCAGGGAGCAAAGAACTAGTCAGCGAGTATTTAATCAACAGTAGCTCTAATACGAGGATCAAACATCATCGTTTTGTTCAAAATGCTAACGACTTCTTAGGGCATAGTGGGAAACATCTCTTGAAATCCTTTATTTGGTCTACACTAAATACTCCTTAAGTATTGCTTTGCATTTTCATCTGACAGAAATCCCATTTCTTCGTTTGTTGGCTTACCCAAAGTAGAGAGAATCATTGCCAGCTGATCATTTCTTCCTTGTGGATAACCATCTATATTTACATTAAGATTACTTTTGTAAATGACCTGAAGTGTGTTCGGGGAAACTGGATAACAATATTTTCCTGGAAAAAGCGGAAATCTATGAAGCGAATCTGAACAAACTGCTTTTTGCATTTTTATGAGTTAACCGAAAATACAACCTGTAGACCAAACATCAATAGGCTTACTATAGCCTTTTTCAAGTAAAATTACTTAAGGTGCTCTATACCACCTTGTTGTGACTCTCAGAGTTAGTTTGGCTAAAGGATTACTCATAGTCTATATCCTTTTTACTTTTGATGCAGTCGAAATGGTGTCTTATTGTTTTGGAACGGCCTTAGTGACTTGACGTGCTAACCCCTTTTTCCTTCCTTTGCTTTATTAAACTACTTTTTCTTCAGTCTTTTATTTTTCAACTTTTTACAAATTTGCGTTTTTATTTATAGTAGTATACTATACTTTTTATTCTTCAGAATCACTCTATTTTTCGCTTTAAGGCACTAATTCTTAAATAACACGCGCTAAACCAAAGTCACAAATCTTAACCACTAGACCTTGTCCATTGATCAATACATTGGCAGGCTTGAGATCTCTATGAATGACATTACCCGAATGTAAATATTTCAGCCTAAGTACAAATAGATTTACCCACAAAGTATTTGGTAAAGTATGAATCTTACATCTTGCATTTAAAAAAATATGTTATCGCTTTTGAAAACTTTTTGCAGATCACTATCACAAAATTAGGTGATTAGATATATTTGATCGAAATTATCCAAAGTTTGCTTTTTGGGTACTTTAACTTCAATCATATGAACTATATTGGGATGCTTGCAGTTTTTTAGCAGAACGATTTCCCGAAGAATTCTACGAGTCTAAGGCAATGTTTGGAACAAATTAACTATCTTCTTGATAGCAACATAAGAATTATCTTCTCTCCGGACAGCTTTGGCAACATAACCATATGAACCTTTCCCAATAATTTTTTTGATTTTATACTTGCCGTCAAAATCCTAGGCAGGAAAGATATCGTCAACATAATTTTTAATAGGCTTTCCTTTGATTTTATCCTAGGCTTCCATTATCAATTTATAAAAAAATTATTCAACATAACTTTTCTGATAAAATATAGCACATAAATTAGTAAATATGATCATTAAGTTATATTCTTAAACGTGGAGGGCTACATAAAATTACAACTGGCTCTCGTCTGATTCCAAGGCTATGCAAGTACACATTTTAACGAATGCACTGAATCTTCTGCATCTTCTAGAAGTTTCATTGAAATTTTGAATGATTTAAAAGATTTTATTTGCTACCAACAACATTAGTCCTTGTTTACCCATTTACTACTTGGTTTCATCATAGTTGAGTAGTTTTCTTCACCAGATTATTATCTTTAATCTTTGAATGAAACTTTTCCCTTTCGACTTAGCTATCTTGGGGTTTAGTTATCAACGTTCTATTTATTGTCCTGTATGAGAAAAATAACTTCTCTTATTTAAGTTGACACTTATTATTTCAATAGATATAGAGGTTTTTCAACTAGTTTTGATGCACTATGAAGTGATAAGTAGCTTGAC
>Ga0194117_10003828_pt1 | contig 14818 bp, 17 predicted proteins | sample TA2MahsurfametaG_FD_160579 | JGI IMG/M metagenome (GOLD analysis project Ga0194117, IMG submission 160579) | Freshwater microbial communities from Lake Tanganyika, Tanzania - TA2015009 Mahale N1 surface | ecosystem: Environmental > Aquatic > Freshwater > Lake | place: Tanzania: Lake Tanganyika...
AAAAATATATAAAATGTCTTTGAACCCAACTAGGACAATGCAAGTTTTTGAGAAAACTTATATACGCACATCACAACCAACAATTACATGCACAAACTCATTTGTGCAACCACGCCAACCATCATGTGATGCTAAAAAAATCACAATTGATTACAAAAGAGTGAATCCATTACTTATGGGATAATGCAACCTATTCCAAAAAATGATTTATTTATATATTATTCTCATAATATATAAAAATGCAAAAGACTTTTCCTGTTTTATATGGTATATCTAAAACAGATAAAACTAAACAATGGCAAATTTCTGTGAAACTCAATCCAGACAAAACCGCCACTATTGAGACCAAAAATGGGTATGTAGATGGAAAAATGAATGTCAGCCATAGGATAATAACCACTGGCAAAAATATTGGGAAAAAGAATGAAACCACTGTTTTTGAACAAGCTGTCAGTGAAGCTGACCGAAAATACAAAAATAAAATTGAAAAAGAGGGGTATTCCACGGACGCCGACAATATTGAAGAAAAAGTATATCCAATGCTGGCGAATAAATTTGACCCAGATGCCACAAAGAAGAGTGGAATTGTATTTCCTTGTTTCGTCCAACCAAAAATGGATGGAATCCGGTGTATGACCCATCCTAATCGGACAGGAGGCATAACATTTATGAGTCGTAATGGAATGGAATACAAAGGAATGGACCATTTGGTGCCCGAATTGGAGAAATTCTTTGAAATTGCGAAAAAATTGGGCTATCCGAATATTTACGCAGATGGAGAATTATTTACCACAAAAATCCCATTTGAAGAAATTTCCGGTTGTGTTCGCATGGATGAAACTGAAGATCCAGAAAAAGATGAAAAGCTAAAACTTATCGATTACCATATTTATGATATGTATGATCCAGATAACAAAGAACTTGGATATGAAGCCAGGAAGAAAATATTGGACGAAATTTTCAAGAAAAAGAAGTTCAAAAAACTGATTAATGTTGAAACCCAAGAATGTCCCAATAAGACAACCGTGAAGAAGCTTCATGATTACTATGTTGAAAAAGGCTTTGAAGGCTTAATGCTACGAAATAAAGTCGGTCCATATTTACTTGGATTCAGAAGCAATGATTTAATGAAATTCAAGGCTTTTCAAGACGATGAATTCGAAATTTGCGGATATGAAGAAGCATCAGGTGAGGATATTGGCACAATTCTCTGGAAATGCTCTTATACCAGAAAAGATGGAACAAAGGATACATTTAATGTCCGCCCACAAGGCACGAGAGAATTCCGCCGCAAATTATTTCAAGATGCGGAAAAAAATTTCAAGAAGTTATTTCTTGGAAAAAAGCTGACTGTGAGATTTTTAACCCTGAATAAATACGGCTGCCCAACACAATTGACAGCTGTTGGAATTCGAAAGGATTTATGAAATCACATCAAACTCACCTTTTTTAATCAAATTTGCCAATGCAATATATAATTTTTTATTTTCATCTGGTTTTTTTCCCAAATAATCTTTTTCCAATACTTTTTTATTACTTTTATTTGCATTGTTAAGAAAATTTTTCTTAGATATTGCTGATCCCATATCAATAATTATAAAATCAATATTTTTACCTTTTTTTATAACAATAATATTTTTATTATGTAAATCTCGATGATATATGCCTATATCATGTAATTTTTCAATTTTTTCATTTAATTTTTTCTTATCTAAATTATCTAATTCACCTTTTTTTTCTTTATATTGTTCTAAAGTTATTCCATCTATATGTTCCATAAAAATTAAACAATATACTTCCTTTTTTTTCTTATTATATATAATTTTTATATCATATACTTTTGGTGAAATTGAGTATTTATTTAATTTCATTAATTTATTATATTCATTGATATTAGATTCTAAAAATTTTTCTATTCCACCATAATAATAAGAATCATCATCTAATTTTTGCATTTTAATCGCATATTTATTTTTATTTTTTTTCGCAAAATAAACTGTCCCATAACCACCTTTACCAATTTCTTTCGCTCCAGTATATCCATAATTTTTTATATAGTCTATATCATTATCAAATGTTATTGTATCTAACATTAATTTATGCTTTTTTAACACTGATTTTAGTTTTGACTCGAATAATTTAATTTTATATTCTTTTTCAAACATCTGATATAAAAAATTCACTTTTGGGTCAGCTTTTTGTATTTCTTGCACATATAATTCATCAATATCCTTATCAGTTTTTTTGTCTAATAAAGTAATCTCTTTATCTATTAATTTTAGAGATTCGACTATATTGAAAACAATTGTCATATAATATTTCTTAGAAAAAAATGAAATATTAAAGAAATGTTTATATATACAATTACGAAAATGCTAAAATTTCTTCTACTTACTCTGTTTTTTGGGTACGCTATGGGCATCCCAATATTTTTCCCAGTGATTTCAAGACCGATTATTAACAGTCAGAAAAAAATGGAAATACCAACTGATGATTGTGGAATTTGCAACTATATTGTTGCACATTCAGAAGAACACATTTCTAATTCAACAGCTGACAAGGATGCAAGATATACCATGAGAAAGGCTTGTGAAACATTGCCAAGAAAAAGGCAGAGCCAATGTATGGCGATGATACAAGAAAATTCAAAAAAATTAATCCGCATGATTTCAAAAAAAGAGGATTCTAGTATCATTTGTTCTGACATGCATATTTGTGCTATACCACAGAAAAATATTACAGATTGCACATTTTGCAAATATGCATCCGTAAGAATTGAGGGGTTTTTGAATAAGAACCATACATTGTTTGATTTGATCAATTTTGCGGAAAATTTCTGTGAAGATGTATCCGAAAATTACTATGAGACTTGTTCTCGTTTGATGGATATTCATTATTTGGAACTTATTGCAAAATTGATGGATCGAAATAATCCAATTGATGCTTGTGAGGCTGTGAAGCTCTGTTCAGGGGGGGAACGTTAGTTCCCCCCTTACCCCCCCTCCTCCATCAGGAGAGGATAGATCAATAAAATTTATAACTTACATTTAATTATCACTTTCATTAAATAATATATATTCTAACCTTGATTCTTCCAATCTTAAAAAGAAACACAGTGTCCAAATTGTATTCAAATACCAAAATAATATTGGATTATATGTTATAAGTGAAACTTTTATCCAAAGACGTTGCTCAGCATAAAATAAATAAATATTGATATATATAGAAACAATTATTTTTATTTGATACATTGTTAGGATATAAGAATTTAATGTTTTATTACCATAATAGCTTAATAGAAGAAATGGAATTACACATAAATATTCTGGAATGAAACAGCTGAAAAATATAGTGCCCAATAAATCTAAAATTATATTTGTTTTTATTATTTCTTGTAAAATAGCGATGCGTTGGGTATAATCCATTTTATAATACTCGTTAAATATTTTTATATCCTATTATATAAAAATATGAATAAAATACTAAAATTTTTTATTATATTGATTAGTGTAATTTTAATTGTTTTTATAGTTGAATTTATAAAATTATTTGCAAAAATTAAATCAATGATTTACTATATAGATAAAGATAAATGTTTTGCAATTATGTGTGAAATTGATGATATATGTAAAAAACATGATGTGCATTATTATTTTTCAGAAGGAACTGCACTCGGACTATACAGAAGTGGTGATTTAATAGATTGGGATGATGACATAGATATAGGAATGGAAGAATCACAATATAATAAATTCATAAAAAAATGTTTTCCTGAGATGGTAAGTAGAGGATATTATTTAACATATTATTATCATCCTGCAATAAATGGACATTTATTATCATTTTTGAAAAATGGACAAATAATAGATATAGAAAATATTAAAGTTGGTAAATGGTGTATTTCAAAATTGGGTAAATTATGTGATGAACTATTGCCACATATTCAGAAATTAACGGAAAAAGAGTGGAGAGGGCGTAAATTTCCTGTCCCGGAAGAGAGTTATTATGTTTATCTTTATGGGAAAGATTGGAGGATTCCTAAAAAAACAAAGAATCAGAGATGAATTTTTTTATTGAAAATATGAAATATATCTTGATCATGGGAAATAATTATTATACATTTTTTATATCTTTTAAAATATTTAATAACTTCAATTAAATCCTTTTTTAGTTCAATATCAAGTGCATTAGTTGGCTCATCCAAAATCATAATTTTTGAAGGTATTATCAGACCATTAATAATATTTATGATTTGCCTTTCACCTCCTGAAAGATTACCTCCTGCCAATCCAACTTTATTTTTATTATTTAATTTTGAAAATAATTTTCTTATATTTTCATATTTCATTATTATATTTAATTTATCAACACTACTTTTATCATTGCAACCATAAAATATATTTTGATTTATATTTTTATCAAATAATTTGGAATTTTGATTAACATAAATAATATTACTTCTTAAATAATTTGTATCAATATTTTGTATATTGATATTATCTATGTAAATATTACCATCATATTTATACATTTTTATAATTAATTTCGCGATTGTAGATTTCCCTTGCCCAGATTTTCCTACAATACCTATAATATTATTTGTATCAAATTCTAGATTTATATTATTTAGTATTTTTTTTTCAGAATATTTAAATGATACACCATTAATTTTTATATTATCAAAATTTAGGTTTTTAATTTTATTAGATTTTTGCTCATCTTTATATACCTCAACTGATTTAAAAATATTTTCTAGATATTTATATCTACTAATAAAATCAATATATTCCGGTATTTCTTGTGTTGAATTTAATATATTATCTCTGTATAACAACAATATTGTGAAAAAAGTAATAAATATTGTTATATTAATTTTTTTAGAACAAAACATATGAATTAAATAAAATACTAGTATAAAAATAGTAAAAAACACTAAAACATTAATAATTATATTAAAATACATTAATTTTTTATAATATTTAAAATGAACACCTATAACATTATTTACTTTTTTTCCCAAATTATCAGATTCTTTTTTGTAATAACCTCTGTAAATTATTTTATCAAAATTATTTAATATTTCTTGAATATTTGATTCAATAGATACTGCATTATATTCACAATTATACATATCAGGAATCATTTTAATAATAATAAAATATCCAGTTAAGAGTAATATAATATTGAAAAATAGAAAAATAGATCCAAATTTGAAATTATTATAAATAAAATATATAAATATAACAAATAAAATGGATAAATTTGGTAATATATTTGACACAAAATTATTATATATAAAATAAATTAAAGAAGATACCCTATTTATTGGATTATTTAGTTTTGTAAAATTTTCATGACTTAAATTTTCATTATTTGTTTTCATCATATTATCAACTATTTCTTTCTTCATCCATAATCGCAATTTAATTAAGATATTATTTTGCTTGAATTTGTATGTAATATATAAAATAATATAAACTATTGATGCAATAACGAAATATTTGTAATAATTAAATACATTTTTTATATCTTTTGATTGAATTGATTTAATAATATTAGCGGTTATTAATGCAATAACATTTATTTTTAACAAACTTAATACACAACTTATGATTATTATAAATATTATGGAAAATTTTTCTTTTGAAAAATATTTTTTTAATAAATGTTTAAGTAGTGTCATACATACATATATATTAAAAAATTACGATTTATAGCAAATCACAACATCTCGACGACCATCCGCTTTTGGCGTTAATTTTACACATCCATTTGCATTGAGATAATCACCTGTAGCAGAAGTTATACGTGCTTTAGCAGTAATTCCTATAGGATAATATGGATTTGGCTTATCATTCACAGCAGCTTATTGCCAGGATATTGTTCCCTTTCCGTTGATAAAATATGTATTGAGATAACGCACTAAATATTGATTGGTTCCAACTTCTTGGATATAATCATCAGTTGCTTTATATCCAATGATATTGGAATTACTATCGTAAATTGGAGTGGTTATAAACCAATGCCCAATATATGGAGAGGCTTGTAAAATTTTTAATTTTGCAAAGCAAAATTAAAAATTTCATTCATTATAAATTCGTATAGCGAATTTATATGAACTATCACTTCTTTTGATTTGAACGCGGGATCATTCCGATTGAAGTAAAAAGATAACTTCGAGCACATAATTATAAAAGAGAAAAAAATAGAAATTTGCGTTTAATTTATAATATTATAATATATGAGCCAAATTATTAAAGAAATACATGCAATAAAAAAATGCATTGCCGGGAAAAAAGAAAAATTCCAGAAATCACACTTGAATTTTGTAGAATTAAACAAGATTTTAGGGCGGTCATTGGAGAACATAAAGCCGAATTTATTATTGGAATTAACTGCTCATGAGGTCTTAAGTGACATGAAATTTCTGGAAATTATTGGCGATGTGTTTAAAGTTGATATGGCGGATTATATAAAATCAATCAATAATGATTTCCAAACCTATAATACGCCACTGGAAATAGAGATTTTGGATATTGAGAATTTTGATGAAATCAAGGAAATAATTACAAAATATTTGGTGGAGTTAAGAGCTTATTATTTAAATAAATTTCAAACAATACAAACTGCTATAGGGAAACAAGCAGCTGACGTTGATGAAATTGCTAATGAATTTAAAATGATTGAGCGAATAACTCAGGAGAAATTGGATGTGAATGAGAAATCATTAGCAAAATTAGAGAAGAAATATGGGGAGATATTGGTGTATGTGAAGAATAAGATCTCCAATTAACCAACCCTTTTCTCTCTAAGAGATATTCTTAATTTCGCTTTGCGAAATTCAGAATATCATTAGAGCAAAAGTGCTAACCCCAAAACGCTTACATTTTTTGAAGAATATAGGCTGGTGTTTGGGGGTTAGTCGCTTTTTGAAATGGGCTTTTGGATACAATATTGTTACAAAAGAATATGATTATACTTATTGCGCCAAAAAGTTTAAATTATTTTTTATACTTATAGAACTTAATTTTTATATATTTTTTGTCTTTTGTATCTTTTGTGTCTTTTATAAAAATAAATTAAAAAAATGGTTTCTACTTATATTATTACAAATCAAGTCGCGCCTGCTATTAAATTTGAATATAACCATTTTTTTTTGACCATTTTCCTAATGTCTTAATATTATCATTTATTACAGCTCTAACCATAATCACTCTGTCATCATCATATCCTCTATTATCAAGCATTGTGTTAATTGCTTCTAAGTAGTTATTTGAAGGTAATGTTTTGAATTCATTATTTATTTTAATATAAACAATTGCTTTTTCGGTATTTTTCCCATTATTTACAATTATTTCTTTTTGATAATATCCACCTTCATATGAGTCTAAAATTTTAAGTTTTTTATTTGGTATTTCAACAAGAATACCAAATACTTTTTTTCCGGCATGAGGATGAATTGATGCAACCGCGCCATCTTGCCATTTACGACTTTTTCCAGCAAATATTCTTGAATAATTATCAATGTATGCTGGTATAAATTTCAAGTTATCAATTTGTAATCTATTTTGTAATTGTTCAATGGAATTTGAACCATAACAAAATAATTTTTGAGTTGGGAAAAAAATAGATAAAAATCTATTTTTAATAATATAGAAAATATTGGCTAAAATACGAATCATTTTTAATATTAGAAATAAATAATGAAAGAATTATTCAATTTTTCAAAAATATTATTTTTAAGATGCATAAAAGAGTGCCCATCTGGACTAGAATGTAATAATATAATTTATTATAAGAGAATCTAATAAATATATTATTTTTATCTTTGATATCTTATATAAATATGTATTTACCAAAACGAAATAGAATTGATGGAAATAAAAACATAATTTTCAGAGAAAAATACAAAAATTACATAAATCAAGGAAAACCAAATGGTTTTTGGTATAGTTGTTATAATAGTTGGTATAATTTTCTAATCAAGGAAGGTTTTGATTCATTATTACATAATTATATTCATAAAATAAATATAAAATCAAATATTATTACTGATATTTGGAATAAAGATAAAAATAAATTACTCATTATAAAAAATATATCAGATTTTGAAGTTTTCCATAAACGATATAGTAAAAAATTAAAAATAATTCATTCAAATGAATTTATTTCAAATGAATTTATTTCAAATGAATTTATAAATTGGAAAAAAGTAGCAAAAGATTATGGTGGAATTGAAATTTGTCCTTGTATTCCAGTATATAAAAAATATATTTGGTTTGCTTTATGGGATGTGGCAAGTGGATGTGTATGGAATATTGAATCAATAATAAAAAATACAGAATTGATTTATGAAAAAAAAGGAAAAAAATATATTAAAGTTATATAAATTATTTACAAGAAATTGTTATCATAATTAGAATAAAAATTATAAAAATTATCAAGTATTTTAACTATAATTATTTCAAATATACTTATAAAAAAAAATAAATTTTATAAATTATAATAATGAACAATTCATATTTAGATATCAAAATCTTAGAAAATAAACTGAAAAGAGATGATAAAGATAGAACTTATCCTAAAATAAAAGAGTATAAATTAAAATCAAATGATATTATTGAGGAAAACTCATTGCCACTGTTTAATTTACCACGCGATAAAAATATATTTATTCAAGGTGGTATTAAATATAAGAGTAAATGGCCTGATATTTTAATACAACCTTCTGATTATGAAAGAGTCAATAAATTACTTCCAAAATTGAAAAATATTATTCTATTTGTTAGAAAAGCATTTAAAATTGATAAATTCCTAAAAACTTTAAAAAAAGAATTAGATACTGATAAAAAATTATGGGCGAAAACAGTTGGTAAAAATTCTTGGTGTTTTTTAATGAAAATTTTTGGTTGCACTGATAAAAAAAATAAAAATTGCATTTATGATAAATTTACGGAATATCCAAATTCAATAACAAGTGTGACAGCTCTTCCTTTTTTTATCGGAGATTGCCGTGAAAATGGGTTTTTTTTAGGATTTTTACTGGCTAATTATTTTATGAATAATAAAAAATTAGGGGTGCAAGATGTCCGCATTATTTATAGTAAAAGTTATAAAGTTATGGATAATAAAGTTATTTATTTTGAGGACCATGTTTTTCCTATTGTAAAAAAGAATAATTCTTGGTTTGCTGCTGATTCACATTATTATAAAAAGTCCGCTTATTCAATTTATTTTCAAGATGTGAGAATAAAAATAATTAAAAAAAATGAGTTACCTATGAATGCCCCCCTTGAGATGAAAGAGGCAAAAGTTGTATTAAGATGTGGGAAAGTATATAGAGACAATAAAATTGCAGGAGAAATTTATAATATTCCCAGATATTTTACAAATAATTATAATATAATAGAAGCGAATATGAAATCACATCAAAAATTATTATATATGTATAATCGACCGATAATAATAAAAGATTACTACCAGGATTTGAAGTTTCCACTTTGGGATTTTCATAATTGGTGCAAAAATTCTTAAATTAAAAATTAAGCGTAGAAAGTTTGAATAATATTTTTTGAATTATGATAAAATAAATTATAAAAATTGTCTAGTGTTTGGGGGTAAGCCCTTTTCAAAAATTGGCTAAAAAATTGATAGTAATTTTTATGATTTATTTGATTAATATTGAAATCTTTTACAAGATGCTTAATATTTTTAGCAACATTTTCATGTTCATTACAATGACAATGTCGATATGTTGGAGTTTTCCATTCATATTGTCATCGTTGTTTGGAATGAAGTTATTTCGCGTATGCGACCCAAAATTGACAAAATTCCTCAAAAAGCTGAATTCGATGTCCTCTATGACTTCGGATGAACAGCCAGAGGAGTGGATTGTTGGAAAGTGGTACATAGGCTACATCCAAAAGACGAAAAGTGACAACGGTGACAAACGCGAATTATTCATTTTTTGCTCAAAATATTTTTTTGACCAAAAGATTAAAGATATCGACAATGTTACCCAGAATGAAAACAAGGATGAGTCTGAATGCAAGGAATTGATTATCTGGGAACGCCATGGTGGCTACTATTGGCTACAATATTCAAAGAGGACTTTTGATGTCAATGATTTTGTGCCAAGACCAGACCAATCAAGCATAGTTGATGAGATATTGGAGTTCTATACAAAAAACAAATACTGCGTTGCGCTGATTCATGGTCCAAAAGGATGTGGAAAGTCAATGATTCCAATTCTACTTGGTAAAAAAATTACAAAAAAAGAACAAGAAGCAAATTTTTGCGATACATTCAAGCCCACTGACCCAGGTGACCAATTCAGTAATTTATACAATCAGATTGAGCCCACTAAAGAATCACCATTGATTGTTGTTCTAGAAGAATTTGACATAATTATTTCGAAAATACACTTTGGGACAATTACCCAGCATAAGAGTTTGCCTTTGAATATTTATGACAAAACTTCTTGGAACCAATTTTTTGACAGGTTTGACCGTCGATTTTATCCTTGGGTTATATTAGTTTTAACATCAAATGTGAAACCGGATGTCATTGACAGTCTTGACCCGTCCTATATTCGAATTGGAAGGATCAACAAAGTTTTTGAATTAAAAAATATATAAGATGACTGGAACATTTGTTCTAGTTATTCTTCTGATTATTTATAAAAAATAAACTAATTTCTTACATATTTGATGTATCCTTATTACCACTGATATTTGTATTTACAGTCAATCCTTGATGGGTTCCGATAAAATCGATTATTTGGATGAAGGCTACAGAATCCTCAGATAGAATGGGGAGTTTGTTATTGCGGACCATATCGATATATTTGATGAAGTCAAGGAAAAATTAATTGGACTTGGTTGCAATATTGTTAAAGAAGAACATGATTCAAATGAATCAAAATGGTTTCTACTTATTGCGCAGAAAGTTTGAATATAATTTTAAGACAAATAAGACATTTTATAACATTATTTATAGTTTGAAAGAAACTATAAAATATAAATAAAACTTGATTTTTATCTTTTTTATGCATTTTTTGTCTTTTTTGTCTTTTATAAATAAAAAGAAATTCAAAAATGGTTTCTACTTATTGCAAAGAAAGTTTGAATATTATTTTTGAAATTGGAAAAAATTATGGTACCCTAATTGATTGGAATACCTTTTATAACCAATAACTTATGCATTATTTTTTCAAGAAACACATATAAAAAATTAAAAATATTTTATATAATATAATTATGTATATTTATCATCCAAAGATAAGAAAATTTACAAAATTATTCATAAATGATTATTATAAAGAAATATTATGTAATGATAATGAATATTATTATGATATAATAATAAAAGGACTAGCATTAATGAAAGGAGGCTTAAATAGTAATAATAATTTTAGCAATAATAACTCAAATAATGATCCGTATATGTTTAAATTATTAATGAAAAAAAAGAATAATAAAAGAGAAACAAATATAAATTTATTACAAAAAAATAGTGGAATTCAAATAAAAAATGATTCAAGAATCTTATTTTATGAAGAAACAGATATAAATAATGAAAATAAACCAGTAAGTATTTTATTTTTAGGAACTAAAAAAAATAGATGTTTGATAATGAAAATAATTGATGATAATGCTTATCTTGAAAATTTAACAAGAGAAAGAAAATGTATTAAAGATGAAATATTTCCAAATACTAAAGATATTGAGGATATGATAACTTTTTCAATAGATTATTGTATAAAAAAAGGAGTTAAACGAATATTTCTGAATGATGAAAGTGAATTTAATTGTCAAGGATATCGAATTTCTCTTGCAAAATGGTATATTTTATTATACGGAAATACATATTATGGAACAAAATTTGGATTTATTCCTCAAAATAATAAAAATCAAATAAAAAAAATAAGAGAAAAAATTATTAATAAAAAATTGAGAGATTTGGCAATAGATATCGATGATAAACTTTTTAATGAATTTTTAAAAAAACATGATTCTAATATGTTATTACAAGATTTTTTTAGAGAAATAAGAAAAGAAAAACATTTTTGTCATATTTTACAAAAAATTATAGATCATACTTTTAAAAAATTTAATCTAAAATTTAATGAAGGAATTATTTATGAAAAATATTTGTAATTCAACTCTTTTCAAATATTATTTTTCCTAAGTTTCAATTTTTCAAGAATTAAATTGCATAAGTTCTATTAGTTGCACACTTTGCCGGCGTTGCTGAACTTGCCGGCGTTGTAGAATTAAAAATCCAATGATACCTACAAGCACTACAACTCCAAGAGTTGTCCCTACAGAAGCTGCTATTATAGTTGTAGTTGAAACTACTGAGCCATCTGGTGCCGGATATCCAGCTTCTATTGCTGCCGAGATAGCCATTCTGTCATACAAGCAAACTGGCATAGATGGAGTATTTTTTGACATGGCACAACGCACTTGATCATTTGTGGTATCACAATTAAAAACTTTTTGGTTATACACTGTCACTTCACAATCTGGATCCCACGCTCCACATTCGCAATCACATCCATCTTTGGAGCCATAAAAAAGAGGGTTGCACGTCCATGTTCCTGGCACTGCACTGCGAGTATAAGTCATCGTATAATTGCCCCAAGGTGCACCATCAATATCGGTTTCATTCGAAAAAAAGAATTGAGGGTGATGAACCTCTACTCCAGACTGAATTTGGATGAGCTTTCTATCACTGAGAACTTCATGCCGTAATGCACAAATTGGCTGGTTCAAAGGACCTGGAATACAAATGTCGTCATGATTTGGGCAATTTATAGACACCGCTTCAAATGGATTACAATCTGGATCGAAAGCCCCGCAGTTACACTGACAACCATCCCCGGAACCATATTGTTCAGGTTTGCATGTCCATTCAATAGGTATTTCTGGCTTATTTTTTAAATTTACCTCATTCCCATCTCCTCTGGGGCGAATTCCAAGAACGCGAAATAGATATGTTGAGTAAGCACAAGTAAAAGTCCAGCAAACATTATTTCTTCCACTTCTAGGTGTCCAAGACCAAGTTGTTGGGTCACAAGTTATTGAAGTCAGACCACCTGCAATTAAACCATATTGGGCAGTATTCCATCCTGCACCCACCAAGGCTGAAATTGTGGAGCGTTCCTGTTGAGGATTAGCAGCCGCCGCTACTCTACCTTGTAATTGACCTATAAACCACGACGAACACCTGGCAACACCCCCTGGATTTCTTGATTCATCCCTTAATGTTCCTCCGTTACCATTTTCATATCCAATATCATTCCATTGCGTAAAAGGAGTTCGAATACCACAATTTCCGGCTTGCGCACAGGAATAATCCATTTGAACCCAAGTATGGAATGGTATAGATGTGGAACGGCAAATTTTGGCTCCTTCGGAAATGGAAGAGAGAGGTATAAAAATACATAAAAATAAGAGCCCAGAAATAGCTGAATTGGTTATTGTCTTCATAATATTATATTGAGATAAAATTTGCATATGAAATATGCAAATAAATATGTAGAATTATTCATTTTTAACGATTCCATTTATTTTTAATTGAAGATCAATTGCTTTTAATATATTTTTATGTCTTATTCCTTCATTATGTTTTTTATAATATGCTTCGCAAAAAAATACCAAATCACAAGTATTACAATAATATTTATAATTTTGACGTTCCTCTAATGTTGAATGAACAGATGCATAATGCATTTTTAAATTCCAGTGATTTGTTGCTTTATAATCACATAATGAACAATCTTTTGGTAAAAGATTTCCATTTCGTTTATGCTTTTTCGTTTCATTATGCCGAAACCAATTTGTAATATTTTTTGTTCTGAAATCACACAAATGACAATAAAACTCTTCAATATTATTTTCCATAATTTATATAATATTTTATAATTATTCTTTAGACTATGATATTTAGACTAAATATTATATAATTTATATTATGGACAAAACTTTTTTCTTAGACATTTTCAATAAATTATTGAAGTATGGAGAGAAAGAAATTAAAATTATTTTTGATAGTAATGGAGATATTTGGTTTGGGTTAAGAGATATTCTAAAAGTATTGGAATATACAAGTTTAGATAAAACAATATATAAGATATCTAAACAATATAAGAAAAAATACAAAGATTTAAGAGTATTTCCTCGAGGGAATACTCTTTCAAAAAATATGCATCCAGATACTATATTCATCAATGAATCTGGACTATATCAAATACTATCTAATTCAACAAAACCAATTGCAAAGCTTTTTATGAATAAATATTTTACTGAAATCATGCCTAAAATTCGTAAGTCTGGAAAGTATGAAGTTAGTAAAAAAGAGATGAAAAAAATAAAAAACTTAAATGAAAAAATAGATAATTATAAACAAGAACTATCGCATTTTGAAAAAAAAGAGTATGAAAAATCAAAGAATGGATATTTTTATATAAGTGAAAATATTACAATTCATAAAGGAAAACAAACAAAATGCTTCAAAATTGGATATTGCAAAGATATACAACAACGAATGAGCGTATATAAAGTGGGACATTACAAACATAAATTGATTAGTTATATACCGATTGTCTTGGATGGAAAACAAATTGAAAATTGTGTAAAAACTAAAATGAGATTACATTTGAAGAAAATAGGATCGGACACTATATGTTTTACAAGTCTAAAAAAACTAAAAGATGAAATCGATTCTTGTAATAATTTCATAAAAGATCATATTTGCCATTGTATGATATGTAAAAAGAAATATAAATTAAAAAATATTGATAAACATTTATTTT
>Ga0194117_10003831_pt1 | contig 14814 bp, 13 predicted proteins | sample TA2MahsurfametaG_FD_160579 | JGI IMG/M metagenome (GOLD analysis project Ga0194117, IMG submission 160579) | Freshwater microbial communities from Lake Tanganyika, Tanzania - TA2015009 Mahale N1 surface | ecosystem: Environmental > Aquatic > Freshwater > Lake | place: Tanzania: Lake Tanganyika...
TTTTGATATTCTACAGTAGTGACAAGTATTAGCATGAGAAAAAGAAAAGCTCTTAAAAAAAGAGAGTACTTTTATTATAGCAAATTGTCCAAGATATTTTCAAAATGCATGCCAACGGTATATCCTTCAGAGAGTGGAATGCAGGTTACTAAATTGATCATAATATGAAAAATGATGGTTTCAATATCAATTTGGAAGCAGATCCTGACACTGGTTTCATTATGGGTGGTAATCCTTATAACTGTTTGACTTGGATGGATAAGATGGGATCGAGTGTGCGTGCTGCAACTAAAGGAGTACCAGCTACTCCAAGAGCAGGATCACCTGTTGAATTAGTAGCCTTGTTGTACTTAGTATTGACTAGATTTTAGTAGTTGAGTAATAAGGGATATTATTCTTTCAATGGTATTTAATACTTTGGTAAGTTTATACAGTTCAGCAAATGGGCTGACAAAATCAAACAAAATTTCGAAGCCTACTATTATCTAGAATAGAGATAAAATTACTAGAATAACTATGTAAAAGGAATTTACAAGGACTTAGTTGGATCTCCATTACATTACGATTAATAAAGATTTAGACCCAACTCACTGATTGCTTTAGCTATTGCCCCTGAGCTTTTCACACCGGAAAGAGCTATAAATCATATCAAAAAGGTTGAGAAGTGTCTCTTGCAGCCTAAATCAATAGGTGTTGCAACTTTGGCAGATATTCACACTTGTTACTCAGCCTTCTACGATAACAGTGATGATTCAAATGATTATAGAATAGCTCATGGTTACAGTTATCACAATGGACCTGAGTGGGTATGGCTATACGGATTCTACCTCGTTGCGAAGATAAACTTCCAAAGTGGAGACTTGAACAAGCGGAAAATGATGACATTGTTACAAGAGCACTTAAAATACTTATAGAAAAGTGAGTGGCAAAGTTTACCTGAGTTAACAAACCGCAATGGTCAAACAAATAGTTTTTCTTGTAGTGCTCAGGCTTGGTCAGTTTCGACTATTCTTATGGCTTTGCGTAAAATTGAGAGCCTTCCTGATGAATGATAGCAATCAATATCTTGATATAAATTATCAGTCTGTAATCAAGTTAAATTTGAATATTTTTAGATTGGTTTGTATTGAATCAAAAAGGTCATTTGGTGGAGTTTTGCCCTGTTTATACTCTATTCTCGATTTACTTCTTAATGATTTATTTTTCTTCTTTAGTTAAGATCTACCAGTTTCCTACTCTTTGTTTTTCTCTCTTTAAAGCATACTCTTCTAAAGGATCTTTTTTAAGTCCTAATTAGTATTGGTGATATTAGATGTATTGAGGTTTTTTGGCAGCTTGTTGTCTATCAAATACACTTCTTCTTGTCTTATAAAAATCTTTTCTAGAAGGGTACTTGAAGTTATACTTGATATCTTCAACATCTTTGTACAAATCTAACTTTTGGTCAAAATTGATATATTCAGACACAAATTCAGGTAGCAGTCGATAGTATTCATGGTTGATTATATGATATTAAGGAGAAAGAGCCATCCTAAATCCAATTAAAGGCACACTGACTAAAAGCAAAGGGAAAAATATTCTCAGCGATGAAGCAACTGTAAAATATTCTTTAGAACGGTACATAGTCATTAATCTTGCAAACAAAAAGCTGCTTAATACTGAGATCTTAACCCATTCTTCACTAAAAATTTCGAAGAATGTTATTTGATCTCTCATGCGCTTAAAATCAATTCTGTCAAAATCTTGGTAGTATTTGAACTGTTTAAGAAGTTATTATTTTTTCTTTACTTCTTTCAAATGAGCCTAAACTTACTAGTCCGTTGCATCTTGCTTATAAAATTTCTTAGCCTTATATGTAGTGTAGTCAATCTGAACTTCTTTGTGAGGATTATTAACTTTGTCATGGTGTAGATCATGAGGATCAAGTGATTCTCCAGTTACATAGAGTATATCTTTTATTTTGGCTGTATTTGCTCCCATTTAATATTAATTATGAACTTCTAATTTTGTTGGATTTGATTTAATAATTGACACAAGATGATCAACATCAAAAAGCTACAATAGTATCTAACAACCATTCAGACCTAAAACGTCGGAGTGATAAACAATATTTTCTTGGCCAATAACGAGAGTACTTCTTTCTTGATTTAGATCACATTTTGATTTCAACCAAAGATAGATATTCAGAGTCAAGTATTTTATCTACGTTTTTTAACGATAGTCTTTACATAATCAGATTGAATTTAGCGCAGGAGGATGATAAAAACTTATTAGAGCTGATTACGGAAACTGAGAATGAATATACTCTCATCTATAATATTGATGATTTGTTTATCTATGGGGTTTCGATTAAAAGAGATAAACTCAGCATTGGGAGGCAAGTAGCTGTCAGATCTCTAGCTCATATTAAGGAACAGTTTAAATAAGTAATCACATGGGTCGAAGCTGATACTGAATGATTAATACATGTATTATCTTAACGAATTCATATCATTTTGTTAATTTAGGTTTAAAGGTAGATTTGGTTTATAAAGTATTGTTTTTTAGGTTAGTTTTTGCATAATTATAATACTAAAATTATCATTCCCATGGCTTTCTGTTAATCTCAAGCTAAGAATCATCAAGAAACTATTATGGCAATTAAAAGGAAATATTCAAATAACACCAAAATAACTACGAAATAGGAATTAAGCAAGATAACTCATGCTGATAGAAAAATACAATCTAAAGAGAACTATTACTAATCACCATCTCGTCACATCAACTCTACTCCTCAATCCAACGTTAAAACTAACTATTTTATGTCTTAAAATAGCGATTATGATACTAAGAGAACTAACTAAGAACTATCACATTTATCAAGCAGAGATTATATGACCGTAAAAGTTTCATATGCCTCAACACTTAGAAAAGATAGTCTGACAACAAACATTAAAAGAAATATTTAAAATAACAATCCAAAATAGGTGCAATTGAAATAAAGACTAAGTTTTCGAAAAAACTGTAGTAAGTAAAATAAAGAAATTCTTCCTAGATTCGGAGGTTAAGTCTAAAATAAACTAAATTAATGGAATAAATAACGTAGTAAAAAAAGTAAATAATTGAAGTAGACTCAAAGCCACAGAGCTAATTAAGCCTTTGAGATCAAGTAAAAAAATCGTAAGGTTATAAATGACATATAGTAAATGGTGACAAGAATAAAAAGCAGTTTGAGATAACGTAATTGTTGATTTTTCATTTTTGTGAGTTCAAATTAATAAAAATATCATTTAATCTTATAGATCCCCTCTGTTCTAGTGTACCCATTTATTTTCTGGTAGAGATTCTAGTTTTTGGCTTTAGAGGTTTTACAATCTTTTGGAAAGTCTCGAAGATTTAGCATACCATTTTTAAGTTTCTATCGAAGCAGATTACCCAAAATTAGATCTATATTTTACTATTTTTTAACTTCCTTGATTTAAGTTGCCTTGTTACTTCTTTTATTGAGTCTTCTCTTAAGAAGACTCATCTTGATTTTATCTCGAGTTAAACAGGGTTTGTTATCAAAAAAATTATAGTTGGGTAATATTAAAACACTTTTTTGTTTATGTTTTGAGCCAAAACCATCTTTTTATTTTTTTATATGCAATACATGAACTGACTAAGACTAGACACTAGGTACTTTAGCTAACTCGCTATTAAAATTTTTCACTTTATTTTAGTTAAAATTATCTTTTTCATTTTACTCCTTGGTTTTGCATTTTTAGAAGTAACTGCATCTTTTATGTTGTTTATAAACGATAGCTTCATCATGCAATGGAAACTAGATGAGTTAGCTCAAAACTTTCATGGATAACTCTCTTTTTTATTTTTTATAGAAAGTTTTTTGCTATACATTTTTGTTTGTTGACAAGTATTATTTGCTTTTTCTCTATTAGCCATTCAAAACACAACTATTTTTATACTCTCTCCAAGGCGAATAAGTAATCTCTGTTTTCTTTTAGATATTGTTCATTTTTTTTACTAAGGGTTACAATGTCTCGGAGTTGCTTATTTAAAACAAAATGGAACATGCTTCAGTTTAAGAGGACTTTAAACAATCATTTTAGGTGAGAATATTAGATTTTCTTCTGATTTTTTGATCAGCATTTTTATTAAAGATGTATTGACAGTTTTCTTTGAGCTTCATATTCGAATAATTAGAATTTTAGTATTATTTTTATCAGAAAAATTACAGATAAAGATATTAAAGCTTTAAATAAAAGAGGCAAAGATTACTTCATTCTTACTCCCAATGTAATTTATACTTTCACATTCAAATTATCATAAATCAAAATGAAATGTTTGAATTTAGAATGAAAGTTAATCATTTCAGTTTTAGTTTATAATATTTGATGAACATTGAAAAAATGGAAATGAAGGGATATTCGACAACAAAAGTATTTCGCTGGAAACCCTACGACTGTATAAGTAAGAATAATGATAAACGAGGGAAAACCTTCTTTTTTTCAAGTGGCAAAAATGATAAAATTCGTGCTAACAGTCCCAATAGTTTTACAAAAACTGACTTTCATAAAAACACGAGATTTCTCAAAGATTTGGTTCTGTAAAACATGACTACAAAAATTGAATAGGGCACTGTAAAAAAACGTAAGTCTGTCAGTAATAAAAAGAATATCATCAAATTTTAAAAATCACCTTACTTATGCAAATCTTCAGAAGTCTAAAAAATGATCAAATTACTTACTCCAGTTAAGGGACCAAACTAATCCTTGAAATTACAAATAAAAAGGCACAATTAACTGAATATTAGAAATGCTTAGCTGTTGTAAATGTTAGCTTTTTTAGGATAATAAAAAAATCTGATATTTTCATTGACCAGATGAAAGCTTACTCAGGTCGTATGGGCCTCAAGGACGATACTAAAATATTTATGATGAATAGTCGAGATTTGCATATAAGAAGTGCGTTGTTAAATCGGGGTTGGGTAGAGTCAGGTGACAAAGATTCGAAACTTTATAATCTTAAATGGGTTTACAAAGACAAAAATTAAGATTACGATCATCTGCAATGTTAGTAGTATATTATACAGAGGGACAGCTTTACAATCATTTTAAAAATAATCAAGAACTTACGAACAAAAATTATTTGCAAAAAAATATAAAAAAAGCTGCAGTTTAGCAAAGGCCGAATTATCCTCTTACTTTTGACATTGAGTCTAACGAAGATAAAATTACTTTTGAAGAGACTTATATCAAATTTTAGCAATTTAGAGTTTTTAATATGTTTTTTCGACACTTAGAAAGCAAAAACAAAGAAAAATTTGTGAGATGGAGGCATAGCTCTGTTGTAAATAAATATTCAAAAAATAGAAAATCATGTCCTCCTGGAAATAAGTGTTTAGAACATTTATTGTATAGAGTGTAAATAGAAAATTTAAAGTTAAACAAAGATTTATGGTAAAGTTTAATCAATCTTTTTGAACTCCTTTGCAGCTTAGTGTAACATATTTGTAAGTAAAAAAATATAGTTTATAACATCTTTAAATCCAAGATGTCTACCAAAGATAAAACAAAGTATTATCAGAAATTGTAATTCGATATCAAATCAAAATTATAGTAACTTCTTTAACCTTTAAGTAATTTCTATCTTTCTTAAATATTGAGAATACATGAGCATTTGTAAACTCTCGTCGGAAATAACTATGGTTTCAACAATATGTGGATAGTCAAACCTGCAGGAGTAGCTAGAGGTTCAGGAATAACAATAACTAATGATATTTCAAAGATCAATCAGTTAAAATATGGCAAGATACTTCAAAAATACATAGAAAATCCATTGTTACTCAGCTGTAAAAGAAAGTTCGACATTCGCCAATGGATTTTAGTAAGAAGTTTCAATCCTCTAAAAGTTTACTCCTATCGAAAATGCTATGCACGTTTTAGCAGTTATAAATATAGCAATGAAAACTACGAAAATATGAATAAGCATTTAACTAACTATTCGCAGAACAGAGAATACTATATAAGGCAGAAGCATCACTTCAAGTAATCTTTTATAAAGTGCTAAACAGCAAGTAACTCTGTGATGCAAGAATTATAGCTTTAGAAGGAGATATCTGAATGGCAAAGAATAAAAGAAAATATTTTTCTTAACATTTTAAAAACTCTATAGTGCTGTAAAGCACATGTTTTCCAGAAGGAATAATGTTTCTAACTCTATGGTTTCGATATTATTTTGGATGAGCAACTCAAAAGTTACATCCTTGAAGTCAATATGTCTCCAGCTTGTTAAAAAAGATAGTTCTTAGATTAATATCTTGGCTAAATGGCGTAAGGTATTGTAGACATGGTTGAAGGTAAAGAACCTAGCAATTGGATCAATATAAATTTTTAATATTATAAATAGAAATAGTCTTTATAATAGCTACTTTCTCAAAGACTATAAAAAGTAATATTATTACAAAGATGGTGGCGAAAACAACTAAAAAGAAGATGTATAAATAGTGATATATGAACATATTATGTATAATAAAGCTCAGAATCTCATTCTGATACTTATTATTTCAAGTACAACCTCTTTTATCAGTCTTTTTGTTATAAATGAACTCACGTCCATCAGGATTTATGTTTATTCGTCATCGTAAAATATCCATCTTTCTTCGTTTTATATCAACTACATTAATAAAAAAATACATCGTTTGCCAACATTTTAGAAAGACGGTCCTATCTTATATGCAATACGTATTCTTATGAAACACGGTGGCTGCCAAACAAACTGTCTTCTTTGTCGACTATAATTCCGCATAAGTAAGAGCAAGCTTCAATAGTTTTGTCAACACTCTTTTTCATTTTGTGCTTTTGTTATTCCTAAGACCACTGACGATCTATAGATAGTACTTTCTTCCAAGGAAATGGCTTACCCCAAACACCATAAGGTCTTTCATGATCGAGAACTTAGTTAAGTGAATCAAAAAGTGATTTGTTATTAATATTCAGAGCTGCTTTGAGAAACGATATACGCCCCTGTTAATTTTCCTCATTATCATAATATCGTTACAACTTGAGCTAGAGTTAAGGAAGTTTGCTGACTTTCTAAAAGATTTCTAAAGGGATAACTAAAGTTGATGAGATAGATTCCTCATCATCAGCTTAAGCAATCTAATCCCTCATATATTTGAGCATTTCTACAGCACTTGGACCCATTGGAGACGATAAATTTTTCAAAGCTCCTTTATTTTTCAATAAATACTCTGACAATACTCTTAGGTACTACTTAGATGAGGCTATATTTGTTTTGATTCCTTTTGGTATTTTTTTTAATTTATTAGCTTTGTTGATGTAGGTTTCAGCACTTCTGAGTATACGACCTTGTCCTTGAAAACTTTAAGTGAACATTTCAAGAACCAAATCTAAGAAAAGAAACTAAAATATGTCTTCTTTGTCTTCAGTGCACAGGTACTTAAATCTCTTTCTCTCATCGTTAATTAGATTGTTGACCAAGCTTAATTAATGTTCCTAGATTTAATTAAGTTAATTGTTTGTAATTAGTTTGTCTGAGCTAAGTTGTTCTTTTTGTTCAAATTTATTTATACCTTGCTCCAAACCATCTTATTACTCCTAGATCTCTCCTTATATTTACTCATATTTGTATTGTTTGATCTTCTCCGATTACTCTAAGCTTGTATTGCGACGTAACTTTGGGCTGATTTGGAATTTAAGCTGATTTGTTGCATTTGTTTAGTTCTTCTCTTCAAAACTTTATTTTTATAGCTATGTATAATTTTAGTCACTTGATTTTTCATCATTGAACTCTTATTTAAGCTAGGTTTAATTTTAATGGGCTTTTCTTTTTGTTTATTTCTCAGATTGCTCGCATTTTAGCCGTTATTCATTCGATTTTTTTAAGATTATTGCACGATTTGCCATCCAGTCTTTATTCTTAATGTATTTATCACTCAAACACTTCAACATTTTTTTACTCTTCTAGTTTTTCAACACTGCCAAATCATTTTACAGTATTTTTCGGGCCTAGTTGCAGCTCCTTAATAAGGAATTCTTAACTTTCTTTAATTCTTTTTGTTGAGCTTTAAACCATTTATCAATTTTATTCTTTTACTCTTGATACTCCTCTCTATTGATTCTGTTATTGAAAAATAGTTCAGTTAATTTCTATATTTATTTTTACTTCCTCAATAAAATGGCTTCTTCCCTAGTTTGTAGACCCTCTTAGATGTTTTGTATGTTGATAGTCTTAAAAGATTAAGCAGCTAAAGTTTGAGAATGGGCAAAAGTTAGAGACTTGTCTAGTTCAGACTCATCTTATTCATTATCTTTGAAGTATTCATAGTTTTCGACTTATTTCGAAGAATATTTATTGGTGAATGAATTCGCTTATTCATCTTAAGATTTGATATCTTAATTTGAGATTATTTTTTATTTTTACTGAAAAGTTAACATTTTTACTCTACATTGTTCTAATTAGGCTTCAACTTAATCACTGTCTTGTTTTTAGATCTCATCCATTATCGATTAAATTTCTTTTAGTTCGTTCTTTTATTCAACTTTAGGGATTGCATCTTGAGGGAATTTCAAGAAATGGAGAATATTTGTCAAGCACTACTCTTTACTCAAATTTTTAGTTTGTAAACTTTCACTTATCATATTGACGAGATGATTATACTAAGTTGCTGCGATATCTTCTTTTGACGATGATTTATTTTTTTAATTTTATTTCTATTCCATCTCTTCTTAATTATACTCTTCATCTGTAAAATCTTCTAAGATGTGCAATTAATTGTAATTTTACCCATGTCTGCTAATACTTTTTAACAATTTTCTTGTTCTGTACCTCCTCCAGGCTCTTTGTATTTTGATGGCCATACGATCTTCAAGTGATTGGGTATCATTTTTATCCAAATTAACATAATTTTATTGTATGAATCTCATTTCTTAGTTGATTTCTTTTATTGATTTTGAAGTGTGGATATTGAAACTATGCTATCTTTTACTATTTCTATTTTAATTCTACCTTATATAGCTTAAATTGAATTCATCTCTTAAGAACATAGAGGTCGTTATACCTTTGACTATTATTTTATTGACGAAACCTTATCTCTCTAAAATTTTTTATGTGATTTCTTATTCATATTAGAATTTCTTTGTCTTTTGTTTTGCTTTTGAATTATGGTTTGTAGATCTGAGGAATTAATTTGATAGTGTGCTAAATCCTGGGTCTTTTTTTTTACTTTTTTTAGTGGAAAGCTTCCCTTTTTGTCTCCGATCATATAATTCAAGCAGTGTCTGTTCTAGTTCATTTTATCTCAATCTACCTTCTTTAAAATCTTTAATTATAATACCAATTACTCTTTGCAGAGTTGTTTTGTTCAGCTAACCAGATTAACTTTTAACTGGTTTATCTGTATTTCTTTTCTTAAGCTTTGTACTTTAGATCTGTATAAGAGAATTGTAAGATTTCTTCTTAATGAAACCCTCTGAAACTGTTGAAATTTTGCGCGGCAAAGGTGTTTGAATTCCTGTTTCGTCTTATGAAATTTTTTTCTTGAAATGCATTTTGTTAAAGTCTGTATTGAAGACCCTATACTACTGTTTTTTTGTCTATTTAGGATCTTTGAGAACCATGAGATCTTAATTTTTTTGCCGATCAGTTTTGATATCTTATACCATCTTTTCGTTTTTGATAAGCTCTTTTTGGCTTTTTGGTGAAACTGCTCGAGGTGTGAGTATAAAATTATTGGCGACATTTTTTAACTTAATTTTGAGTTCTATTTTCGTCTTATTGGACTTACTATTTTTGTTGTGTATTTTTTTCATGGGATAAATAAAATAATCTGAACAAAGATAGTGTATAAAAAAGTCATTTAGTGATAGAAAAACTTGCTGGCTTTACGTAGAAAATAATCATTTTTAATCTTTTATGCAAACAGAAAAAGTGAAACAGTTAGAGTAGAATACTTTCAAGCAAAGCAGTAAGCATCTAGAATAATAATTACTTGAGAAATATTTAATTTCTCAGATATACATTTTTTAACAATTGCTTTTCGTAGCTTAACGTTGTGTTTTTGCTTTAATGATAGCTATTTCAAACTTGTTATTTTTACATAAATCAAGCATTAACTTCAATTTAGATCCTATGGTCGAAGTGCTAGTCTTACCTCGTTTTTCCATTTTGGCATTAAATACATTCACATTATTACGTACACTTGATCCCTGCGCGATAGCAGTCGCAGTAATTTTTTCTGCATTCGCTTTTTTTGCATGTACATCTTTTGAGTGGTGACCATGCTGGTATGCCTTTAAAGGTACCTGGGTGCCTGTAGTTGGCTATTTTCTTTGCCTTATCGATTTATAGTTTACATTATACTTTATTACAACATCGAACACAGACACATTTCTCGTTGCAGAGTCTCCCCTTCGAAAAGCACTAGCAATACATCTTCAGACAGTCTATTTTGGTGCATTTGCATCCTTGGGTATCATCTCCATAGTTTTTTTCATTGGTCTAATGAGTCTCAATCTACTAAGATATGCCCTAATGTTTTTAATCTAGTAAATTTAAAATAAATCTTTAGGGTGCGTTTTAACTTGCAAGCTTAGTTAGATATCAGCCTAGGTAATGAGTTAATGAGGGGTTGTTGAATGTGGGTGCTAAACAACAGAACCTAAATTAGTGCTCATACCTCTTAAAAATCTTATAATCAATTCATCGAGAATATCAAGACTATAATATCCTTATTTATGCTATTTTGAAAATTTGTAATTTTTTGGCTAGCCAAAAGATAAAAAAAATTTATCTTAAAGAAGATCAATTAACAAAGTTTGATCTTAAAAGGAGAAAAATAATAAAGGTAGATCTGGCTTGCAAATTTAAATTTATAGGACTTATGATCCGATCTATTGATATATTTTTAAGGTGGGCTACTATCTTGTTTTTATTTTTAATAGCAGATTTATGTTTTTATAATATGGGTTGTAGCCATCAAGTGGGTTGTCTTGGACCAAAACCTCGAAAAAGGGAAGTGTATATTGATTTGATAGATAAAATCTATAATGAAATCGCGACGATAACTATTGATAAGTAAGGAGTACTTGACATAGAAAATAAGAAAAGTATATATCAATAAAAAATCATCTTCAAAAAAAAGGATTACTCCGTAAATTGATTGACAACTTGATCTCTCATAAATCTAATCTTTAGTAATGCTTACTACAAAATTTGTAAATGGCTGAGTCGAGCAAAGATAGTCATGGGAGAGTCACAGGTTTGATCATTGTGGACAAAATTTTCGATGAAATGTTTAAGACTTAAAATAATACTAAAATCTAATCAAACTAGCCTCTGAATGTGAGATCAATAAGAAATATTTAGCAATAGAGATAAAGTAGGTAGCTTACTTCTAAAAATAAGGAAAAATTATAAAACGTCTTCATCGTGACCTCTATATATATGAAGCTTATACTGTTTTTGTTCTTAAAGGATAAGGAATTGTATAGGGATACTTCAAATTCTCTAAAGAAAATATTAAGCTCAAAAATTGAGAAATTAATATGGAAAGGTTAAATAAAAAATCTCTTCAATTTTTTTATAGAGAAAATCAAAAAACACCAAGATATAGAAACAAATATAGAGTTAGCTACTATGATATTGAAAAAGGTTAAAGAAAATCTATTTAGATCCATCTACTCTGACACTATTGAATTCCTCATAAAAGAATTTCTTAATGATGAAGATGGATTTACTTTTTCAAAATTTTTACCTATTTTGAAAGAGTATTTCAAAAATGTGCAGGGAGAATATTAAGTCCTTTATTAAGCAATAATGAAAGCTCTTGATTAGGCTCAATTTTAGACAACAAAAAGCGAAAGAATATCTTAATTGTTAAACTAATTTTAACTTGAAGCTTAAGCTAGTAAAATTTTCAAGAAAGGACTTTTTAATAAACTCCTGAATTATCTCCAAATTTAGTTTGATCACAACGAAGTAAATAAAACTCGAATGCAGAACTACAAAAACAAAAATTGTAAGCTAAACGGCTTTAGATTGCTCACAAAATGGATAAAAGAAGGTAACATTCAAATAGACTCAATAGTAGAATCTAACCCATCTGCTCTTACTCGACCATACTTGCTCAATATTTAGAGAAAATCATAAGATTACTTCAAAAAATAACTACAAATCTAGTTGTTTTAATACATATCTTTACTTAAATAGAATTCAGTAAGAATTACGATAAACAAAATATGTGAATAGTTTGCATAGAAAGAAGTTTCGAATCATAAAAGATAGTTTCTGCTCAGACTTATAATTTAACTGTGTGGTTAGAAAGATAATCTTATCAGAAAATTTACTCCCTAATAATTTTGTAAATTCACTTTTTTGATCAATATTTAAAATTACTACAGCAAAGAGCTTAAGCTCGAATTGCTTTAGTTTGCTATTTAATCTTTAAAAAGGATGAATCTCAAAGATATCAAGTAAAATATGGAGACCAATAACTTATTTATGATGAAAATGTGTGAATTTTTGCATTCAGCCTGGTAGGAAACAAAAACAAGTATTAAATCATTAAATCAATAAGTTGATGATTAACAATCGCCAAGACTAAAATAGAAGAAAGAAATCACAAACTCCATCTTTATTGGCCTATTCATAACGAAATTTTAGAGATTCTTAGCTTTGTTTAACTAATTTGGTTTAAATGCTGTTTTATTAGGCTTTCTTTATCGTATAGATAGCTATCTTGAAGACAATGATCCTTTTTAAAGTTAAGAGGAAGCACTCGTATTTTTTATAACACAATTCTTCATTTAAAAGATAAACAGTTTGCTTATTAAAAATATTCAATTACCTGAAACTCTATTAAGCATATCTAAAAGAATAGAATAAAATCATTTCAATGAAGAAGTAAGACAATAAATGATAGAAAGTGCTAAATCTATGCTAAAAACAGAGCTAAGTAAAGTCTAGCTTGGTGAGTATGATGTATTTTAACCTGCGAGCAAAAAGGACCAAATCGCCTTCTTTATGAACAAGAACAAAAGTAACATTCAAAATTTGCAAACGATTTGCAATATCTCCCAGGAATAGATAATTCATGTGGACCAAACTTTCAAATATTATTTTAGCGCACCTTAGAGACCGAAAAAGAAGGAGGTTATCTAAAATTTACCTTCAACTGTTTTTGGCAGAATTCCTTCAATAAATTTGAGCCTAGAATAGATACTAAATGAAAAAATGAGCCCCAGGAACTAAGCTTAAGAGAGTTTCATGGAAATTATTCAAAAAATCCAGAAAGAGTGATCATTTAATATCCGTATACTATACACTCATTAGCTTAAAAATAGTCAAAAAACACTTAATAGAGAGTTCATTTTATTCAGTATGTTTAGTTTAATGTTAGCTTATTAACACTGGCTGGATGATTTGATAGTTTTTATTTAATTTTAGCTTAAAAGAGGACTCTCTACCCGATTAGAGTCATTATATTTTATTATGGGGAAGAAAGTAAAAAAATGCTAAAAAACTTGTGCAAGACACTCTTTTTGTCTAAAGCCAGTGCATTATTCCGCTGTCTTTTCAAGAGACCTAGCAGCTTCCTTTTGCCCAACCTCAGATGTTGATTCTTCAGTCACTCCTAAGTTCAACAATGATAAAAGGTACTTTACAGTTAGCTTTTATTTGCCTGTTGATGACGTAAACAAAGAATAATTTTAGTAAAAACTTTCTAAGAATGCAGAGTAGTACAAAAATGAACATGAGAAATACAAAATGGATCACATGGCTGAAAAATCAAATATCGTAAGAAAGTTTATAGTTGTAGTATTAGGCCAAGCCCAAGTCAAAATATAGCTACTGTAATGTCTGTAAAGATGATTATGACGACTATCTTGAAGTAATATAAAAGTTATACAGCATATAAAATCATTTGAACACAAAAAAAAGATCAAAAACAATCAATTCAGCTTCTATATTAACTAAATGTGCGAGGAAATAAGTCGCTCAAACCAAAGAGATCAATAGATACCCTAAGAAGATATCTCGATTGAAAATAATGAGAGATTAAATAAAATACTTCTGTCTTCATCTACCTTATTTGCCTAAAAACCATAGCTTAACAAAGAGAAAAAACTGTCTATTTATTCTTAGCAAAAGCAGAAAATCACTGCTTTCAATAGCTATAAATCTTTTCATGCTTTTTCTGAGTTTAACTCGCAGAAAAGTTTGATTCATGGGGACTAACATGAAGTTGTGATGAACAATCCTCCAATTTCACCATTCAAGAGGTATTCGTAGGTTACAGAGGGAGTAAGGATGGTTTCGAACCTTAAGCCAATAATTCTGCTTGGAAGTCAACAAGATGTCAAATTTTGATATGTAACTATTCCTATCAATAATTTACTATTAATTTATAATCAAACATTAAACATCATTTTACCTATAAAAAATTATTTTACTTAACTTATGAGCTGTACTTTGAAATTTTCCATTGTAACTATATTTAAAAATATTTAGCTTAGTAATAAAAAAGGTCATTTTGTTCGAATCTGCCACAAATTGACAATCATCATTTAAATTGCTTAAATTTTTGAATGACATATTGTTAAATTTTACATTTTTATTTATGATTAATATGAATAGCACTTTAAAACTAAAGACCCTCAACTCAGTCAAAAAGACTTATCAATCATAAAAGATTCATCCAAAATTAGCTACCATCAACCAAATAAAAACACCTTCTCGGAAACGTATTACTCTGTTAACGTAGCAAACACAACTAATTCAAATTCTCTGAAAAAATAAGATAAAATTCTATGT
>Ga0194117_10003832_pt1 | contig 14812 bp, 14 predicted proteins | sample TA2MahsurfametaG_FD_160579 | JGI IMG/M metagenome (GOLD analysis project Ga0194117, IMG submission 160579) | Freshwater microbial communities from Lake Tanganyika, Tanzania - TA2015009 Mahale N1 surface | ecosystem: Environmental > Aquatic > Freshwater > Lake | place: Tanzania: Lake Tanganyika...
AGTAGCATCCGGATTAACAATTCTGGGACTTCAACTTGGATCATCTGATTGAGCATGACCAACCTGCAATCATCAATGGAGTTCTGTAGATTTCCAAAAAAGAAAAACTGATCTATGTTGGCCACTCTCAGGGCTCAGTCCAGTTCGTATTATCTCTTGGAATTCACTCATAACTTCCAGAAAAGATAGCAGGATTTGTAGGTCTCGGTACTGTAGTCTCATTGGCAAATCTTGACAAGCACTTGTTGCTAAGACTATTTGATAAATTCAAAATTATTGAGTTGATTAAATGGCTAGGCTTTAAAAAATTACTCGTCATTTCTCGTATGATATCCAAGGCAGTCGGGATACTCATTTACAATTGTAGATTATTCCATAGTTTTATGCTCAACTTTATCAGAATGCTCTGCGGCTATAGCAGTAAGAACAAAATTTCAGAAAATCTTTTTGGAGTTATGATGAGTCATTAACCCGGTGGTACTTCTTCAAATAATGTTTTGCAATGGATTCAGTGCTTCAGACATGGACAGATGAGAAAATTCGATTATGGGCCTGAGAAAAATAAAGAGATTTATGGTTCTTCGGTTCCTAACACCTATTGTTTGCAACATCTAAGAAACCTACCATTCGATAGCTATCTCTTCCGAGGCACTAAAGACGCAGTGATGAGCAAATAAAACTTTGACTTACTCGTTTAATGTTTCCACCCTGAAAGAATCAAATTGTTTTAGATATAAGACTATCATCATCTGGAGTATATTTGGAGTGAGACTGCAGACGTAGATGTTTTCGAAAAAGTAGTGTAGATTGTGCATTAGTTTACTTCTTGATACTTCTTATTTGCTTTATGACAATTTGTAGAAATTATTATTTATTATAAAAGCGATTTTAATAAGATGTTGATAGTTTTATAAGTGCCATTATATGAAATTAGATATTCATAATAATTACAAGCAAATGCAAAACACTCTCATGAACCTAGCTGAGGAGGTTATCAGAGGTGGAGAAAGAGGACCACAAGCCAACTTACACTTCAGAAGTCTCATCAATGAGGTACGCAATCTGGATCATTGCTTATTCTGCCTCAAGCACTCTGATAACTTTGCTTTTGTCTATTGCTCCAACATGATCAAACTCATCTAGAGCGGTGAGTTCTGTATCATCTCTGAGACCAAGTCAGAGTAAAATGTGCTAAGTCTTTTGGATAATCTGAATAGCACAAAGATGAAAGTCTATGGACACATCATCTCTGAACTGGTTGGTGTAATTCTCTTCACCAACAAACCTTCCTATCTGAGCAAAACTATCAAAGATCTGATCGCTCTCTGTTTGAAGGCTCTATTTGAAGATAGCTCATTTTTCTAATACCTCCAGAAATTTGTAAATTACTTCCTACCTTACTATCAGTTTATCGAATCTTTCAATAGCCCCATTTAAGCTGTTCTAACTTCGATTTAAGCTCGCTATAATCTAGATTACAACTTACTCAACAACTACTGCATTCTGTTAGAAATTTTAACCTCTATGTTCGAATTTGTTACAGTTCAAACAACTTCGAAGTCATACTATGAATATAGGAGGAGCATCTACGTGTTTAGAAATGCATACTTGGCCCATTTTTTATATTTTGCAGTCTAAAACTGGAAAATTGTATTCTTGAATAGAAATGAGTCTTTGAGAGATGTGATGATACTGACTATAGAGTTTATGTAACATGTTTTCCTCTACCCTTTCACTTTAAGCCTTCACGAGTTTTAACTATAGGAGGACTTTAATGATAATATTTCGAATGGATCGAATGATCTCTACTTTCCAAGCTTCTTCAGACACGCTCTCTGTGATATTACCTTCTTACAGAGTATCTAGGAATACACTTATGTGGTAATTAACAACGACTAGTCTTATGAATAGAAAAGAAGCTAGTTGAACAGTTTAGTGAAAATTTTGGGTAGAACATGTTGTCCCAGCCAGTATACTTTCAAGAATGATGAAGAAAAGCAATATTGTAGATAATTTTCCATCACTATTATAAAAAGATTGAGTGAAAAGTACAGGTACTCCGAAACATACTACTTGAATACAATTATGGACATTTTCTATAAAATGTTAACCATCTTTGATTTTTACTTCAGTGCCAACCGCTCCATTATCATCTATTCAATGCTCTAGTTTCTATTCCGAGTGATGCAATAGGCTGAAATCAAAATCGATGAAGGAAAAAGATCACCATTTGCTCGCATATTTGAACTATTAGCTATCAGTCTTGAATACTCCAAAGATAGATTAGATCAATAGTTTGTGAATAATGTTAAGTTTACTAGTCAAAAAATATTGTAAAAAGCATTTGAAAGACTACTCAGTCCCTAAGCCAACCAGATTATGTATAACTTTGGAGTGAACCAATCCACTTAGATCTAATGCTTCTGTTAGCTATTTTAATTCGTAGGTGCTGTTTTCTAATCGAGTCTTTAAACTAACCTGAACATAATGTAAAATGTAAATCTCAATATTCTCACACCTGGCTCTATAGTGATCTGGTTGCATCTATGTGCACAGCTTATTCCCAAGACAACTGCTAACCTCCATCAGACTAGAATCATTTTAAAGTATTATTAACTAGCCAAAAATGGAAATTCTTTATCCTCTCTCCGATACATCCGCACGTTTGTAGAAGAAGTTATGTCATAATTCAATGAAGACATTCCATCCAATCCTCTTTGGAGTAACATTCAGTAGTTAAACCCCGTAAGTTTTGAAAATTTAATCATGAGTATTATCGCTATTTGTGTTAACAACTTCAAAGATAACACTAGCAACGAAGTGTTAGATTACTCTCTTTAGCTTTTCAAGACAATTTATATAACTCTCAAGAAATTTGACAGCAAGGCCTTTGTCCAATTTTATAACATTGTCTAATAACTGCTACGCGGCATTTAGCAGACAGTATTTGCCATTCCAAAATATTTTTCAAAAAGACAGGACTTCTTTAATGTCATCTCCATAATCTGGATCAACTCAGACAACTTAGATTTTGTCTACAAAATTGATAGCCTCATCAAGAACAACCTACGCAATAATTCAGCCTAATCTTTCTTCCAGTATCTTCATGATATTACTGGGCTCATTGAACCTCTTGATCACCATCAGGCCTTTTAGGTATTGACTGAATTGGCTCTTGATGAACTCAATAAGCAATTCGCCATTCATCTTAATAACTAAGTTCAGACAAAGAGGTTTTTCAAAGAGCCTTACTTTATGAAAATTTTCTGCAGGCTAGTCTACGCTTTGATTTCAGACATAAATCGCAAGCTTTTCTTTTAAACTCACACTAAAATACCTCTGAGGATCCATAAGCTATTCTTCCCTTACATAAAATTTATCACCCAATCTGAAGATTACGAATACCCTAAGAATTTTGCAAATATACTCTAAAGAATGGTAAATTTGAATCCCTTAAGTTAAATAGTCAACTTCTCAGGCATACTGAAAACACTCAAGGAACAATCTAGTGAACATTTTGACCGACTTGTGAGGATGTATTTTGAACACATCCACAGAGTCGCAGATATCACTTGGATGTATGATTTGATAGGAGGCAATCCAGATTACATGGCCAATTGGTGGTAGTAAGCCATGTTGCGCAATTTACACCCCAAAGTCAACTTCAGAGTGATAGCAGAGTCGCGATTTTGGACCAATAACAGGCAAAAAGAAACCTTCGCTAAGTTACTTTTCGAACTGGGCTACTACGACAACTAGTACTGGAATGTGGATGGTTTTGAGAGTGAAAGAATGTTCGTGTAGTAGTTTTCGAAGGTGTTCGCTTGAATGATTGTCAAATTAAAGATTTATTGTACTTGACTTATTTCTTATTTATAATCAAATAAAGTAGCAATTATAGTCTATATTTGGCTAATAAAAAAATCAATGAGAATCTCCAAAACATGGTCTGGTCAGTTAGAACAGCCAGAAAACAAGCTAATTTTCAGTATTAGCTACAAACTAGAGAAATCGATGCTTAATATATTATCAATTCATTCCTTAAAACCATTAAAATCTTCCAGCAAGCTTACTCTATTTAAATAACTTTCATCTATGAATATAATTCTAGAGTAGATTTATTATTTTTGATCTCATCACAATTTGAATATAATCTGTTATGAATAAAGAGTCTTCGCTTAAAAAAAAACAAAAATCCCCCAACTAAAAACTACTTAAATCATTCTACAGCAAACAGAAATCCAAAACAGAATTTTCCCCTAATCCTAATCGCTCCACTAGCAAGGAACAAATCAAGCATCAAATCAAAAAAGTCGTCTATCAAAGCAACAACTACCAAGAAAAGCCACTCGCACACAGGAATTACCCATAATACCAGGAAGGTCTCATACCTTTGAGAGAAGAGGCAAATCGAACGAGTATCAGAACAAGTCTCACACCCAAAAAGCTGCATTACCCTAAAAAGCAATCAGAGCGTTAAGTGCGAACCTCGAAAGCAAGTGAGAGCCGAGGTAAGTAGTTGTTTTCAAGTACGGGGCGCTATGGTAAATAGATTTAGATACATAGGTAGATTTAAAACAAATACTTGATCGTAAAAAAGAGTAAGATTCACGCGAAAAACAAAAGAACATCAGCCTACAGAAAAATAACTATATCAACAATAAGTACAACGATTAAGAGACATTGAAGATCAATGATAAAAATAAAGATTAATACTCGTTCAATGTCAGAGCCTATTTAACGCCCGATTAGTATTCTAAATTCGGATAGAGATTTCCTGAAAACTTCAAAAGAGTGGGTCTTTTGGGCAGGGGAGGATTCAGTGTTGTTTGGCTAGGTGTACATAGATCATCAAAGAGAAAAGTAGCTATCAAACAAATCTTAACTAAAAACCCACATTAAACTCATCTTAAATAGATTTGGTTCGGTTCATACTTCTTTTAGAAGGGAGGAGAAGCTCGAGAATAATTTTAAAACCACATTGGAATCAACAATATTTGCAGACTCTATTCTCACTAAATCAGAACAGTCGACTCTTGGTTGTACTATTAACTCTGTGATGAATCTTTGGGAAGCAGTTTGTTCGAATTAAAAGGGTATAGCGTCAATGGAGAACGATACTACAAAGTATTTTTTAATTTATTCAGATCGAATATAAATAATTGATACAGAGGATAAGAGATGACCAGAATTAGCTGAAAATTATAATTGTCTAAGTTGCCAAAGCCTTATTTCTCATGAATGGACACAATATTGTGCACTCTGATCTCAAGACGGAAAACATTCTACTCAAAACAAGAAGAAAAGAAGATATGAGAGAAGGGCTCAACTACATCAAAGGAGTAAAATTAATAGACTTCGGTAGTAGTTTTCTGTTTACCAACCTCAAACAATTTTCAATGGCAACTCCTTAGTACATGCCTCCTTAAATATTGAACTACATTCTTTACCAGAATAAACTCTAGTTTGATTAGAAAATGCTTAAAAAGATGGACAAGTATAAGAATCCTTGGGTTATTGACATCTGGAGTCTTGGATGCATTGTCCTCGAAATAGTAACAGGAGTGCCTCTGTGGATGAGTATCTAAACTAGAATTGACTAGAAAGGAGGTGATAGAGTTTTAGGTCTCTTCGCTGTTAAAAACAGAGTTTTTTCTAAGATAATCCAGAAACAAATCGATGTTATGAATAATTTAGATTACCACCTCTAAAAAAATGTACTGCATTATTGACTTAGAACTACTCTGGCATTGTGATTAGAGATGACATAAAAAGAGTATTGAAGATGATGTTGAATCTGGATCCTTAGTAAAGAATAGCTCCTCTAAACATTCTGCAGGCATTCGGAGTAGATTGTTAGCCTTTGCGATTACCTTCGTATTGATTATTCTTGTTGCAGATTAATTTTATAATATCTTATAAATACTTTTTAATTGAATAATCATAGTAGAAAAATTAGTTTAATTCTTCTATAATGAGTAGGAAAGTCAAGTCGTTCAGATATACACATTTTTCTGCAGTCTCACAAAAAAAATTGCTATCAGTTCAACAAATTTCACAAAAAGGACAGAATACGATAAGAAATAAAGATATCCTGTCCATAATTAAGGACATTTTGGAAGTGACCTAATAAAGTATTCGAAAAAAAGACCAAATACTATAGGGTCTATACAGTATCTATACACATCTTGAAGAGAATACGGAGGAATATTTTTTATTAAATGAAGTCTCAGGTCATACTTTGAATTTGAAATGTGAAGAAGAGCCTTCACCAAATAGAGCATCTTAAGCACAGGTTCATAAAAAACATAGTCATTTATAGTTAAGAAAAAACACTATTAGAAAAACTTCTAAAGATAATATACACTCTTCTTAGTTTTAGGATTGTCGTAAAACTATCTAAAAGTGTAAAAAGGAAAGGGATTTCAAAAAAAGGTGCTCAAATGGAAGCTTCATACCACTTAGTTAGCCTTTATATAGGGCAAGCTAGGAAAACACAGAACAAATACAATAATTGATGCGAAGGAAAAAAGAATTGTTTTTGGAGGTCGCGAATATACATACAAACTAGAAACCAAAGGTTTTTTCAACTTAGAGAAAATAAAAAAAACCGTTCTTTCATAATGACTTTGGAGAGGCGACTTAGATGATTTTTTCAAAACAAATTCATAAAGCTAATACACTAGTCCCTGTCAATATAAAAGTGCATATAGGACGATCCATCGCTTCAAATTTGAAGAAAAAAGCGATTGTTGAGTATGCTATTAACAAAAAGAGCAGGAGACAAATAGATAAAAATGTTTAAGATACTTGCAACTTGATTGAGGAGATTAAAGAAAATGACATTGGCATGTGGTCTGAAATTCATAGGATTCACACTGGATTAAAGAGTATGAGAATAATAGATTAGTAGTAAAACATAGCTTCTGCATTGAGATTACCGACAGCGCGTTGAATAAAGAACCATTTTTTTTGCTTTGAAGATTTTGATGATTTCACATACTGTATGTATTAAGTAAAGTTCCGTTTCTAAATTTGAAAAAACATTGTAGCATTTTGTGTTTTTTATTGGAAAAAAGAATTAATGAGAATTAAAAAATGATCAATGATTGGTTGTAAAAAATATCTACTAAAATATACACAAATCACTTCTGAGCAATCCGAATGTATTTATGTAATGAAACTCTTCTGAGATGTGGATTAGAGAGAAGTTTCATTAATCTAGTTTATAATCATTTTAATGGAACAGCATAGAAGAAATCTCAGGAATTATAACAAATGCCAATAAATTAGCAATATTTTCAATACTAAAACCAATCAAAACCATCTCATTAGCAATCTCCCTCCTCAAATACTTGCTCAAATCGGGAAACTACAAAAAATATCATGCTGCCATATCAACAACCTTCCAGAACTCAACCCACAATTATCGATAGAAGAAGAACTAAAAAAATGTTTAGCAGCACAGTAACCACTTCTGCCCATTTCCACCTACTAGAACCATCCCATTTACTTGAGTCTTGAGCCCAAAGAACACGCTTAAAAATAAGGATTTACTTGTCATAAAACTGCGTTATGTAAGGAGTATTGCGAAAGCATAGAGCAAATTCATCTCGTAGAGAAGGAATAAAATCATGACTAAATTTGGAAAGATGTTGAGTTGGTAGATAAACTTAACTAATACTTCATGTTTGGAGGAAATGACAGGGGGAGGATGAGCCACTAACTGTTTTAGAAGTGATTTGACTCAAATATTACTATAATTTTTCAGTGTTTTTTCAAATTATGATCATACATATGAATTTTTTCGCTACATTCCCCGATCATATTTACTATATTTTATTCTTAATTATTTCCGAATGATTGCCTCGAACAGATATCTTACAATATTTTGGGTTATTGGGTCTGCCTTTATTTTTGTAATAATTTTTTGCTTAATTTCAGATAGAGTTATATCATTTGAATTATAATAAATCTTTCAACATTCATATGATGATATTAACATGCCGCCCCAGGCAGATCCATGAAGATACGGCTCCAACTGAACATTTACCACTCTAATACACATTTTTTTATCTATCTTTAAAACATGCCCTATCATTAAACCGTTTCACATAGCTATCCTCATTGTTGAGATGAGAAGAGTGCTTAAAAAGAGGGAGTTAATTTGCATTTATGTAAGAATTTAAATTCGTCAGTTTGGGTGTCAATTTGGATTTGAATTAAGATCAATTTTTTAATCTTGTTTACTCACCCAATACTAAGACATCTAGACTTACTTTATTCTCAAGATTGAGTTTTTGCTTCAAAATAGTGAATAATTTGCTTTTTACTTTTTTTTTTTTTATATCGATTTTGTAATTTGACTAAATCGAGTTAGTTATTAGACTAAATTTAGCCTATCGTGATTTAAAATAATAATCAAAAACATGCAATCCAACCAATCAAATAGTCTTACAGTGTTCTAATCCCTTCTTATACTCATATTAACAGCTGTAATAGTCTATGCTAGCTTCCTAGAAACTACAGATTTCATCCTTTTAGTTGTCACGATGTTCAGCTGGCTCATAGCCCACTTCGCGATCAAATTTCAACTCTGCGAATTTCCGACTCTTGAAAGGGGACCTCGACTATTCACAAAGAAATTTTCGAGTCTTGACTATACGAATGAACAACTCCAGAAGTTTTAGAGTTCGGAAAATTTCAAACAACATTTGAAGCAAAGAATAGCGGAGTTAAAATCGAAAGCCTTTGGAAGTTAAAAATTTAAAAAGGAAAGAAAATAAGAATTCAAAAAGAGGTTATAGATATTCAGTGTAATGGTTTAATTAAAGACTAAATAGGACTAGATTTTCAGTTAATGATTCACTTTATCTTTATTATAACTACTCCGGATACTTAAATATTGAATGATATGGCTAGCAATCAAGCTCCAAAATAAATTTTGATAATGGATTTGGCAATGTTGATAAGAGTTGCCTCCTTACTGTTTGACATCCACATTCTGAGCTCAGAATAGTCAATCTTGTCCACTGATCTCTTCTTCTCATCCAAATAGTCCTTTAGAATTATTCCTAGATTCTATAAATCAGAGAAGATGTTATTAAAGGCATGCGAAATCACCAACAGTGACAGTACGTAGTTCAACTTGTTACCTTTTCTATTTTTATTCTTCAAAGTCTCACGAAGCGCACCGAAAATGTATATTGTCGATTTTCTGTAGCTTTCCTTGAACTCATTTTCAAAGTCAACATCTTTTATCTAGTAAGTGAATGCAGTTTTGAATTTTGAATTGATTTCTGAGATCTATTTGAGATAGTTTTCGCACTGATCATAAAGGTTAGTAAATTTGAGCTCATTCTGGCTAAGGTCATCATCAACTTCCTTAACTAAGTCTTTGAACTCTTTGGTGGTACTATATTCGTTCCACTTTAAGCCAGGATAACGTTCATTTAGTACATTTTTGTTTAAACTTTGCTTAAACTTACGTAGCAAAACGATGTAATATTTTTGTAAGTTATAAACCAACATAAGTTTTTAGTGGGTTTTCAGTAGCTAGCCACATTACATAAATACTTCGGCATTATCCTTCAAAAAATCTATTTAATCTTTCTTGCGCTCTAAAATTTACTTTTAAGCAGGGAACTGCTTATCTTTTTTACGGATGATACTCATAGTTCCTCTGATGTTATCCTCTTATTAGATAGGTTTTGGTTTGTTATTAGCTAGAATTCTGGAAGCTTTAATGATTTTGCTTGGCTGGAACTTTTTACTATAAAGTATTTTAGAGGCCTATTGAACAACTGGGAAATGTTTCTTGAAGATTGGATGTCTACGAATATCAGAAAAAGTTATTCTGTTATCAGGGTCCAAATCGAACATTTTCTTGAAGAGATCTTCCATATCAGGTGTACAGTTAGCCAGAATTTGCTTTTTGGTTGTTTTTACAAAAGCAGTATAACTAAAATTGTTTGCTATTTTACGAAGTTCAATTTCTTTTCTTTAAGGTTGCCAATGAGGATTTAGTTCTGTATGGTAGAATTATTACTGAAGGGGAACTCCATATTCAGCATGAAGTAAAATAGTACTCCGAATGCCCACATGTCGACTTCGAAGCCATAGAAGCTACTTTAGTTTCCAGAAAAAATCTCAGGAGACATGAACTGTTCAGTTCCAAGGATGGTCCCACCGATGTCTTGTTTCTTTTTACTGAATCCGAAATCAGCAAGTTTGAAAACCTAGGTATAGAAAGCAATACTTCTTTTCCGTTTTCATTTTTGATAAGTACATTCTGAGATTTGATATCTCTATGCAGATAGCCCTCTTTGTGAAGTCCCTACAAACCTATGATGACTTAAGACAGAACTTCAGAAGCTTTTTCTATACTGAAGACTTTTCCTGGAAGTTTAGATTGATAATTAATGAGATCTCCACCATCACAGTATTAAAGAACCAGATAAATATTGGTTTAATCTTCTTCGACATCGTAGAGTCTTGTGATGTAGGGCGAATTCATGGCTTTCATGCATTCGATTTCACCGTCAAGGTAATCTCTAAGATGAGGTTCAGCTTCTATCATTTTTACAGAGATGAGTTTGAGGGCAAGGTGGGTTCCTTTTTAATCTTCAACAAGATGGACATCACCGTAGGCTCCCTTTCCTAGTCTCTTCTTATTTTTGTACTTATTCAGAAACATGAGTTGATCAAGATATTATTATGGTTATCTATAAAGTTTAGCTCTGATAAAAATACTTGTCGCTGATTAAATCGAACTAATACTAGAAAAAATAATCTAGTCTGAACCATCATGAAGCAAATATGCATTGTAACTATATCAAGTTTAAAAATGATCAAATTATGCCATACGTAGAAATGAATTTACATAGATTTTTTAGCTTCTTCTTTTCGGTAGAAGACAGAGCTAACATGTCGTAGTACACGTTCCAATGCAGATTTCTTCCTTTAATCATCTTGTTCTTCTTCTACTATCTCTCCTGCATAACTAAATAGCTATAAATGTACTCTTTCCTCTCACAAACTACTGTTGTTTGGCCTTCAGCTTTTCTTAGTAAGTGAATTTGCTGCTAGCCTACTTCAAACTGGCCTCTGCAGATCCTACTGTAAGTTTGCCGACATTAGAAAGTGAGTTGATAAGATTTTATCTGCTCTTCTTCAGCATGTAGAGATCAGCAAAATATTCTTTACCGTTTTACTTAATTATGCATGATTTAATTTCTTTCTGGGTATCCTCATCTGATATCTGTTATTACTTCTTTTCCAAATCTCGATTCTTGCGGATATTTAGCTCACCTGACAGGTACTTTCTGTGTGGTTGTAACTTTTCCTTTAACAAACTATAATCTCTTTCAAGCTTACTCAACTTCTCAATCCGCTCCTCACTCTTCTGATCATTGATCGAGTCATATTTTATACAACTGTTATCATTCTGCTCCCTCAGTCCGCTGTTATCTAAAATGTTCCTGACTTCATAAGTACGATTTTGATTGCGATAGCTTCTGTCGGTTGAAGGTTCAATCGATCTCAATCTCTCTGTCTTTTTATCTCTGTGAGAAGTCTTGGAGTCATCAAACTCGCTGATGTATTCTTAGAGTTTGTTCATCTTTTTCGAAATCAATGGTATTTTTAGTGACTATTTTTTCTTATGCATATTTTTCTTAGAAGAATCATCCTGTTTATGAGACTTCGATGTAATGCTGGCTCCAATCTTATCTAAGCCCTCGCTCATCTAAACTTACTTCACTTATTTTATTAATAAAATGTACATAAATGGAATACATCCTGAATCAACTCTGCTGTTAAAGTATTCTTTATTTTTGTAAAGTTACATTTTTGGATGATAACAGGATTGAAAGAGTTGTTTTATCTGTTAAGTTATTTTATCAAATAATAATAATGTTTCGCGTGTTGATAGCATTGGCAATAATCAGCATCTGCTTCTCTCAAGATGCACTCATCTCTCCCAAAGACCCCTATACTATCAAACTCAACTCCTCCCAATCATACTCCGAGTCTTACTTGGTCGAAATCAATATCTAAAAGTTTATGGCACAATGGGGCACATTGGTGGCACATTACCACAGTCAAAATCCACAAGCAATCGTCTAGACTTCATTTAAAGTTGTACACAAACAAGATCCTAACCAAGTTTGGGCAGTTTTAGGGAAATGCCGATTCTAAGGTAACAGTGCTCAGTGGTGTAAGATAGGTCAAAAGAGTCCTCCACTCAATCTGCATCATCACTTGCTCAAAGCAGAAATCGAGTGCCCAAGTTCATGTCAGGCTGATATACTGCTGGGCATGACTTAGACAACTTGGGATGGGCAATCTAACCCTAAATTTGTGGGTGGGCCCATGTCTAATAGTATGGGTCCTCTGCTAAGTAAAAAGACATTTTACTTTATGAAGTTAGGAGGATGGATGCTATTCACACTTTTCGCTGTGCTGGGAGCTATAAAATTCGCAGTGTGGGTGGCTGATCGAAACGACAAGAGCAAAAAAAATTACCAGGCTTACAAGGATGATTGATATTTTAACCATTATAAATAACTATTTGCTAAGTAGATTAACAATATGAGAATCAGTATTTCTAATCATGTCAGCTCTTCCACCGTTTTAGTGGTATGCGATATTTCTGGTGCTTTTTTAGAAGAACTGATTTAAGAATGTATTTTTCTCGATTTGTAGTGGATGTAGGTGAGGATTAGCAGCCAAATTGTTAAACATGCAAACCAAACAAACACAATCCATATGATAGCCCTATTATAACTTTCTCCATCCTTTCCATCTTTTCCATTTGTTCCGTTGGTTATCAAAAATTGTCCTGTAAAATAATCAGTGATAATCAATGGGTTAGCACTGACCAATCCTAGAGCGTTATAAGGTACGTAAATGGGTGCTGAGGCGGTTAATTGTGGTAGTTTTCCTTTGTAATTGGGTAATAATGTTGGGCATGTTGGTGTATCGCATAAAACAGAAATACCTAAACCTGCATCCTTTTGTATATTTATTTGAGTGTGTGTTGATACTACCAAAAATAAAAGAACGATCACCATACTATTTTTAATAAAAATATTTTTAATTAATAAAATTTTTAATAACGATATCACACAAATTATTATTGTCACGAAGAATTCCCTACTTCAAGAAGGTAAGTATTCACTATTTTCAGCAAAGACTACTCAGAATCTGCTATTTAACAACTACTTAGCGATTCTGAGATGTGTCCACAACTGCAACCAACGCAGTAAAAGTTATGATACTCAGAACATCCACTGATTTCGGCTACACACTTGCCTTCAATCAATCTATAACCTTAATTACACACAGCACATGAAGGTAAGCCCAACTAGTGCTTGTTGTCCAAACAATTCGTCATTTTGACAACTTCTGAACTTACCAGCTATATGCCTTTATAATTCGTGAGTTTGGTTGAAGGATTGTAGGCAACAGTGATTATGTAGCTGCCAAAATTATGGTCACTATATTTCTTCGCCACTATGATTTTTATTTTAGTCTCGTTAGTTAAACTATTGTTGAGGAAATGCTGCATTTAAACTTAACTAGGCATGAGAACTGCCTACAAACGACTCACTTCCATAAAGGATTTATAGTTAAGATTTGTTTTATTAATAATTTCAGTTAATTTTTTGTTTGAGAACACAGTCCTCAGAGGTACTTGATACATTTTGGGGAGAATTTTGGTGTTAATTTAGGCCAGAATAGGTTGATCACGAACTATCTGCTTGTGATTGAGTATAGAAATGAAACTGTTGGTTTAGTCATACTTGGCTTACACGTAGAACAAATTATCGAGTCGTGCTCCCCAAAAGTCTATCTTTTCAACAACAAATATACTAAGCAATGATACTTTATCTGAAAGTTTGTCTTTTTGGATGAGAATTATCTAAAATGTGCCCTTCTTTAAACCTAGAATTTTCTTCACCTAAACGGATATCAGCTGGGTGTATTTTTAATCGAATACTTTCCTGGAAGCAGTCTGTACGACTGTATTTTGTGTGTAGCTCAAAAATATTTGATGACTGATGTCATACAGGAATGATGGGTTACTATAGTGTGAATCTTCGAAATTGACATAATAAAAATTGGAAAACTGTTGATAGCGATTAAATTTTATTTGGCTCTTGTTGTATATTTTGCCAAGTATATCGTCCAAATCTTTGTTTTGCGCTGATGTTTATTTGAATTGGGCATTAAGCAAACTATACAAAAATAAGTCCTCTTTTTTATCACTACACCCTATCAAATTATAATTTCTAATCAACAATCCATTTATATCCAATTTGCTCTATCCAGGAACGCAGTAACTGACTTCATAGCACAGAACTTTCCTTCTGTCCTTGAACCTCAATTTCTCTTAAAAACATTATCCAAAACCAGTATAAATCTCAGACTTATTGTGAGAAATCATCTGCACACTCATCTTACTGAGTCCAGCTGAATTCTGTCTAAGTGTTGAGATCAAAGTGTTGGAGTAGGGAGATAGTTAGACGATGCCACCTATTGTCTTCAAAAGAACAAGTTTATTGGTTGATGAAACTGGCTCAGGATTGTTGGAGACCAAAGTATTGTTTTGGGTGCAGCAGTAAGAAATATTATACTTGATGATAGTAACATAGCTGCTGGCGTTGACTTTGACTTCGAAATAAAATAACTTTTGCGATGAGCCATTATTGAGCGGTGTCGAATAATTCATTATCATCAGGATAGAATAGTAGTTTTACTCTTTCACAGCCCATTCCTACATCTTGCTAAAACTGGCATTCACGGGGGG
>Ga0194117_10003837_pt1 | contig 14805 bp, 10 predicted proteins | sample TA2MahsurfametaG_FD_160579 | JGI IMG/M metagenome (GOLD analysis project Ga0194117, IMG submission 160579) | Freshwater microbial communities from Lake Tanganyika, Tanzania - TA2015009 Mahale N1 surface | ecosystem: Environmental > Aquatic > Freshwater > Lake | place: Tanzania: Lake Tanganyika...
TTGAGAATACATTCGCACCAATCGGTTTTGAATTACCGTTTTCATCCGTAACATATCCGCCATATTCTTTTGTTTGAAAAGCGGATTTGCCAATTTTTTCACCATTTGCACCACGTCCATAGCCTAATGCTACACCTACCGTTTTAAGCGCTTGACCGGGCATTGGATAAACTGGTAGTGTGACAGAATTTCCGTTCACCTTGAGCGTTGCTAAACTTAATCCATTCTCTTGGTCGTATGTAGTTGCGTAACCAACAGCCTCCATTTCTTTCGGATTCATGGTAATGTAATTGTCCCAGGTAACTTTCGTTATAGGATCTGGCATTTCTTGTAACCATGGATTGTTAGCATACTCTCCAGAACGGATCGCTGCTTTTTGGTACAATACAACTTCTAAATCCGACGCCTTAGGTAATCCAGCCACTTGCACCTCTTTGAAAGTTAGTGGAGCTGTCTCTTTGGATAATACTGGCGTACAGCTATTATGTACAGCAAAATTGAAATCAACTAATCCCATTTGCGCATAAGTAGCCGTAATGTAATCATAGGCGACTTTGGAATCTTTCCCTCCTCTACCTGTTTTACCAAGCCAAACTAGTAAAGATTCCAAGGTGGATGATGTTTTGTGCAGCGGACGAATAGTTGGTTGTGCAATCGCATACTCGTTGTTCTTTGCTCTAAAATCAGCCCAATCCTCTAACCCATGGTGAGGTGGACATACATAAGTCGCTTGAGAGGCTGTTTCATCCATGTGGGCCGAAATAGCTACAGATGTTTTTACCTTTTTTAAACCGGCAGCGAATTCTTGTCCATTCGGTAATGTATATGCAGGATTTACACCAGACATGAGCAATACATCTGGACCTTTTCCTGCAATTACATTGGACACCAGTTGATGAACTTTCTCGTCATCACCCTTATATAAATTCACCGTATTGTTTATGTCAATGGTCGTACCGTAAGCACCTATTAATTGATTCAACTTATTGGTCAGAATTTGCAATCCTTCGTTGTTTGAGCCGCAAACTACCAACGCCTGAGTTCCAACCGAAGCCAATGACGCCAATGCTGCATCTGCAACTGCTTTTACATCTGAAGACAAGTTGTTGGCAACTCCGACATTTCCTACTTTTTTCGAAATCAAGTAATTGAGTACGTTTGCTAGGTCCGAAGGGCGAGTCATTGCTCTTTGATCAGCATTTGACCCAGAAACAGTCATTACCGACTCAAATTGAAAGTGCTTAGACATCCATTCTCCATCGGGATTTCTTCGCTGTCCATATTGAATGGCATATTCATTTGACAACAACCAAGTGCTTAAGAAATCTGCGTCTAGACTTATAATTACCTTTGCTTTAGAAAAATCATAGCTGGGAATAATACTGGCTCCGAAACTTTGCAAATTAGCCTTTCTAATCGCGCTGTAGGAGATTGAATCGTATTGAATGTGTTCTAATTTACCTGCATAAGTCGCCTTATACTCTTCAATTGCACGAAGAACCGATGGGCTGATAATTGAATTGGTTAAAAATACAATAGAACCTGCGCTTGCTAAACTTGCTTTAATTTTTGCATCCACAGTATTCCAATCTGAATCATTACCATTTACTTTCGGGCCGGTTAAACGTTCCCCATCGTAAAGGCCTAATACAGAAGCTATGATTTGAGGATTAACACCTCCTTTTGTAAAACCTTGATCCTTATTCCCTTTAATGAAAATTGGTCTACCTTCTCTAGTTTTAACCAGGATACTTGCATATGAAATACCATCATAGTAAGTAGAGGCATACCATGTCGGCATTCCTGGTGTTACATTCTCAGGTTTGAACACATAAGGTACCGCTTTAATAACCGGTGCTTCACATGCTGCTAATGTGGCTGCAGCCACAGAAAATCCTAAAAATTTGAGGAAGTCTCTACGCTCCGTCGAAGATTCTCCCAGATTTTCATCGGAAAGAAATTCTTCAATACTGCCTGGATTTGTAAATTCTTGACCCTTGGTTTCAAGAAAGGCAGGCGTTTCCTTCAGTTCATCTATTCCTTTCCAATATTTTTTCGTCATACTCATGATATTACTTCAATATGATTAAAATTAATAGTGACATTTGGCACATTCCCAACCACCCAGTTCAGCAACGGATACTCCCTTATTATCATTCAGGTGTCTCCTGTATGTTTTCTGTCCTTTTTCTTTTTTCAAACGTTCGTGAATTTCTTGATAATATTGATTTTTACCATCCCCTAAATTGATTTGGTATTTACCATGACACTCGATACACCAACCCATGGTAAGGGTAGGTTTAGTTAGTTTCACATTTCCTTCAATTTCATTGAGCTCAGCAACAGAGTGAACTTTTGCTGTTGACTGAAGTTTGGTCATATCGCCATGACACTGCTTACAATCCAATCCGCCTGCAACTACGTGTTGGGAATGGTTGAAATAAACATGGTCAGGTAAAACGTGTACTTTGTTCCAAACGATTGGGGATGTTTTATTGCTGTATGATTTTGCAGTTGGATCCCATCCTGCCGCTGCGTATATTTTTTTCACTTCCCCTTCATATGGCTTTCCCGAACCGCTAATGTGCTTGTGACAATTCATACACACATTCACGGACGGAATTCCCGCAGATTTCGATTTTGTTACGGAGCTATGACAATATTTACAATCTATTCCATTGACACCAGCATGCACGCTGTGTGGGAAAGCTATTGGTTGGGAAGGCTGATACCCTTCCATTATATTAATGTTTCCTAAAACATTAAATAGCGTAACTAATCCGGATAACACCAAGACAAGAGAGACCATTCCTACATATTTTCTATTTTTCCAACACCAAGACCGAAATTCTTCCCAATACGTTAATTTCTCCTGATTAGCATCATCGCTTGTTAAAATTTTTAACTGGCGCCGAACACCACTTACGGACAATATGATGGTTATAAAAATTGCAGCCAGGATATACCATAACCAACCAGAACCCCCCTCTTCTTTTGTCGTTGCATCTTCAGCTGCTCCTGGACTTGCTGCCCCATCTTTTCCTTTTGCCGCGCCTCCGGGTTTCTGAGTATCGACCCAATCCAATATGGACTTTACCTGATCTTTACTCAAGTCTGTGAATGAACTCATTACCGAACCTTTCCATTCAGCAAAAATTTTGTTGGCCCGCTTGGATTTACCACTTGCCCTAAGTGCCGCGTTATTTTGAACCCACTCTATAATCAAATCGGCTTCACCTGCTTCTGCCCAACGCTTTTGTGATTCGTACAAATTGGGCCCAGTCGCATTTTCATTTATGACGTGACATTGCGCACATCGTTGGTTGAAAAGCTCTTCCCCTGACTGAGCACGCAAGGTACTCGCACCGAAAAAACTCAGAAAGGCAGCACATAAAAGTGAAGTGAAAGGGCGCTTAATTAATTGATAACTAGCTTTTTTCATCTATTTTGGTAAATTCGTTTATAATTTGAGCGTGTCAAACGTCATTTTACAAGCGCAAAATTAGTTCATAAGTCAAGAAGAAATGACAATTAAATGACAATTTTACGATATTACGAATAATTTAAAATCATTCTAAATAAGAGATTTTTTGTTTTTTAATGCTAACTTTAATTTTATGAATAAAAAGTTGATGCTCTATGTCTTTTTTGTCTGGGTAAATACATTTGTGGTCTCTTGTCAAATTCGTTTATCCTCAGACGCAAGGTTGGAGCAAGCCGTTAAAAATCGTCTAAAACGGGATTTATACGGCTACCGTATTCAATTGGCTTTTGACTATGATAAATCAAAAGTAGATCTCATTCGCCAAACTTTTCTTGCCCGATTTCCGCAAATCGAGACCTATATTACCTTTGAAGCGCCAAATTTCAACCTCAAGGCCGGGAATTTCCGAACACAAATCGAAGCTGAAATCATTAAAGAAAAAATGGTTCTTCAATTCCCGCTTAATAATATATTGAAGGAAAAAATTATGATGCCAAGCATCAATTAAAATGTTTCCACCCTTGAGCCTTTAGGGCAACTGCAGTGCCTTGTTTATCGATATGGTATATGCCATCGTTTGCATCGGTAATGTGTCCAATGATTGTAAAATGAGGATTGCTTTGAATATTACCCACATCTTTTTGATCAATCGTAAAAAGTAATTCATAATCTTCCCCACCATTTAAGGAAACTGTTGCAGGATCCAGATCAAAATCTAAAGCTGTTTGGATGGTTTGTGTATCCATGGGAATTTTTTCTCCATACAAATGACAACCCACCTGAGAGGCCTTGCACAGGTGGAGAATTTCCGACGCTAGCCCATCTGAAACATCAATCATAGATGTTGGAACTACACCGAGCTGATTTAAAATGGTTATAATGTCTTTTCTGGCCTCTGGTTTAAGTTGACGTTGAATAATGTAGTCGAACCCCTCTAACTCAGGTTGAATCTTCGGATTTGCTTTAAAGACCTCCTTCTCTCTTTCTAATACCTGAAGGCCCATGTATGCCCCCCCAAGATCGCCGCTAACCACCAACAGGTCGAAATTCTTGGCACCAGATCGCTTGGTTATTTTTGTTTTTTCAACCTTCCCCAGAATTGTAATCGATATTGTTAAACCAAAAGGTGCAGCTGTTGTATCGCCCCCCACTAAGCTTATGGAAAATTTTTCGCAAGCAGCATGAATTCCGGCATACAATTCTTCAAGTGCTTCCACGCTATATTTACTCGAAACAGCTATTGAAACCGTAATAAAATTGGCAGTAGCATTCATTGCGCAAATGTCCGAAACATTTACCGACACAGCCTTGTACCCCAGGTGTTTGAGAGGCATATACATCGGGTCAAAGTGAACACCTTCAACTAAGAAATCTGTTGAAATTACTTGTACTAATTCATCATCAAGACATATTCCTGCGGCGTCGTCTCCTATCCCAACAACTAATTCGGAATGTTTCGATTGAAAGGGACGAGTTAATTCTTCTATGAGTGAAAATTCTCCTACTTCCGAAATTTTCCTTAAGGGTTGCTGATGATCCATGAGGTAAAGTTACGCATGTTTGATTTCATTATTCCTATTCTATCAATGAAATCTTTTTAGGATTTTCTTCCCGTTTGATTTCACAAGACTGGCGTTTTGCTGTGAACAAGAGTGCAGGAAAATGTGTTAAAGAGAAATGAAAACTGTCTTATTTATTGGCGCTAGTTCAGATGTAGCGCTCGAATCAAAAAAACTACTTGAATCACAAGGGAATTCAATTATTTGTATAACTCGGCAAAGCACTGATATATTGCCTAACGCGCTCATAGGAAACCCAGTTGACAATAATCTTCCCGAGATCGACTTTCAAATAGACGGATTAGTTTATTTTCCGGGGAGTATCACATTGAAACCATTCAGATCTTTAAAACAAAACGACTTTCAGCAAGAATTGGAGGTAAATGTGTTGGGTGCAATTAATGCTATTCAGAAATACAGTTCCAAATTGAATGAAGGGTCAAGCATTGTCTTAATAAGCACTGTTGCCGTTCAGGTTGGTATGCCTTTTCATAGTGCTGTATCAGTTGCGAAAGGGGCTTTGGAAGGTCTTACTCGCGCTCTCGCTGCAGAATTCGCCCCTAAAATTCGTGTGAATTGCCTTGCACCATCACTGACGAATACCAAAATGGCTGAAAAATTTCTAAGTACGCCAGAAAAAGAAGAGGCAGTTGCCCAAAGGCACCCTCTCAAAATGGTTGGGAAAAAAGAGGATTTAGCAAATGCCATTACTTTTTTACTTAACGATACCACGAGATGGATGACGGGTCAAATTTTACATATTGACGGTGGTATGTCCACGTTGCGCGTATGAGTTACAAAGGAAACAAAAGTTATCTTCAAACAAAAGCATGCGCTAGTTGTAAAAAAGAGTTCTCTTGGCGCAAAAAGTGGGAGAAAAATTGGAATGACGTAAAATATTGCAGCGATCGTTGCCGAAAAAACAAACATGAATAAAACGTACACGGCTATTAAACTTGTTCTCGGGGACCAACTTAATTTAAATCACCCTTGGTTTAAAGAAGTGGATGAGGACGTTCTTTTTGTTATGATGGAGGTTCGTAGTGAAACAGACTATGTAAAACACCACATTCAAAAGGTTGTTGCCATTTTTGATGCCATGCGCAAGTTTGCTAAAATACAGGAAGAAAAAGGCCATCACATTCATTACATCAAAATAAATGATTCACAAAATAAACCAACAATAACTGAAAATCTGAAGTCAGTTTGTTCGAAATACGCTGCTAAAGAAGTCCATTACCAATTACCCGACGAATATCGCGTTGACCAAGAATTAAAGCAACTAGAAAAAAATCTAGGCATTCCAATACATAATTCAGACACGCAGCATTTTTTAACCACTCGTAGTGAGTTTGGAGAATTTTTTAGTGGAAAGAAGAGCTTTTTGATGGAGAACTTTTACCGTTACATGCGTGTGAAGCATCGCATTCTTCTAGAGTTAGGAAATAAGCCGATTGGCGGAAAATGGAATTTTGATCAAGAAAACAGAAAAAAAGTTCCCAAAAATCACGCGATACAAACAGTCGGGCTATTCACAAAAAATGTATCTGACATTTTAGACGACATTCATCTTGCAGGATTAAAGACAATTGGTGAAATTTCTCCAACAAAATTTTCATGGACCACAACGCGAACTGAGGCGCTGGAGCTATTGGAGCAATTTGTCACTACTGCTCTTCCATTATTCGGCACGCTTCAGGATGCGATGACGGAGAATCACTGGTATTTGTATCATTCGCGTCTTTCGTTTGCAATGAATATCAAATTGATAAGCCCATTAGAGGTAATTAAACGTGTAGAAAAAGCATACCTTGAAAATTCTGATGCTTACGAACTGAATCAAATCGAGGGATTCATACGGCAAATTTTAGGATGGAGAGAGTATATGCGGGGAGTATACTGGTCACAAATGCCAAGCTACGCAGCACTCAATTTCTTTGAAAACAAACGATCACTACCGTCTTGGTTTTGGAATGGAAAAACAAAAATGAATTGTCTGAAACATGCTATTTCACAATCGCTTGAACATGCCTATGCCCATCACATTCAGCGTTTAATGGTAACAGGAAACTTCTCACTTCTTGCGGGAATTCATCCAGACGAAGTAGATAATTGGTACTTAGGAATTTACATTGATGCGTTTGAATGGGTTGAAATCACCAACACGCGAGGAATGAGCCAATTTGCAGATGGAGGAATCGTTGGTTCAAAACCCTATGTCAGCTCTTCCGCATACATTAATAAAATGAGTGATTATTGTGGAAGCTGTTACTATTCGAACGATAAAAAAGTTGGCGATAAGGCCTGTCCTTTCAACTCACTCTACTGGAACTTTTTTGACAACCACGCAGAAAAACTGCGTTCAAACCCGAGGTTGGGAATGATGCTGAAAATTTGGAATAATATGGCACCGAAGGAGCGCTCGGAAATCCTGTCTCAAGCATCAGTTTACCTTGATAAAATAGAACTTTTATGAAAAAAATTAGCATTATCCTACTAACGAGCGATTTGAGGCTTCATGACAACCTCTCGCTGCAAGAAGCTATTAAAGAAAATGACGAAGTTATCCCCTTATTTTGTTGGGATGAGGTCGCTATGAATAGTGAGCAATATGGGTTCAATAGAATGGGGACTATTCGTCGTGGTTTTTTACAAAAAACTTTAGAAGATTTGCACTTGCATTTAAAAGCAATTGGCGGGTATCTACTTGTAAGAAAAGGTAACCAGACAGATATAATTCTATCGCTTTTAACACAATATTCCATTTTCAAAGTATACACCAAAAAGCAAGTAGGAATTGAAGAAAAAAGAGAAAATGAACGCCTAAAAAAAATGTTGTTATCACGAGGCGTAGATTTTGAGGAGTACAGTACAAGTACAGTATATCATCCCTCCGATTTACCTTTTTCAATCTCCTCTATTCCGGAAGTATTTGCTAAATTCAGAAAAATTGTTGAAAAAGAAGCCTCAGTAAGAAGTCCACTGGCTTCACCTCAGAGAATTTCCTGCCCAGTCATCTCAAACGATTTACAAGAATTGGATAAGCTCAGCTACAGGCTCGATGTTGATGAACGAAATGCCCTTCCTGTTTTAGGAGGAGAATCATTAGCACTGCAACATTTGAATGCATATTTGTTTGGCGGAAAACACATCTTACACTATAAGGAAACACGCAACGAACTTTTAGGAAGTGATTTTTCATCAAAGCTCTCTCCATGGTTGGCGCTGGGTTGTATTTCACCTAAATTTATATATCATGAGGTTAAACGTTTTGAAGAGGAGGTTGAAGCTAATGAATCTACATATTGGCTAATTTTTGAATTATTGTGGCGCGACTTCTTTCGATTTTCATTTAAAAAACATCCATTAGATTACTATCAATTGCACGGGATTGTTGGAAGGTCGGAACGCACGCGAGACAATAATCCAGCACGAATACAGTCTTGGGTGAACGGTGAAACGAAAAATGCATTTGTTAATGCTGCAATGAAGGAATTAAAGTTGACCGGTTGGACTTCCAATCGCATGAGGCAAATTGTCGCTAGTTACTTTATTTATGACTTAGAGCAGGATTGGCGAATTGGTGCGGCATATTTCGAATCGCAGTTAATAGATTACGACGTTTCCTCCAATTGGGGGAATTGGGCATACATTGCTGGTGTTGGAAATGATCCCCGTGCAGGAAGAAAGTTTAACACGGAAAAGCAAGAGGAACAATACGACAAGGACAAACGTTTTCAACGCATATGGAACAAGATTTAGTTTGTCAATACAGCGATTTACCTTCTCCGTTGGCTTACGTATCACGTAAAAAGGAAGGGAAAAGTGAACTTTCCGCCAGTGACATTGATCGCATCATCGAGATGGCTTGGGAAGATCGAACGCCATTCGACGCCATAAAATTGCAATTTGGATTGAACGAACAAGCGGTGAGAAATTTAATGAGAAAAGAATTAAAAGCGAGTTCATATAAAAGGTGGCGCGCACGCGTAGAGGCATGTAAAACTAAGCACATTCAGGGAAGATCTTTAGACATAAATAGATTTAAATGTTCCAGACAACGCAGTATTTCCAATAATAAAATCTCCAAAAGATGATTTGTTTTGATAAAACTGCCATTGAAACGCTCGGCAAAGTCCACAGACTCAACCTCATTAATTCATGCACAGGGTTCAAATCTGCTAATCTAATTGGCACCGCATCTAGAGAAGGAAAAACTAATCTTGCCGTTTTCTCAAGTATCACTCATTTGGGAAGTGACCCGGCTTTGTTAGGATTTATACTTCGTCCAACTACTGTTCCTCGACACACTTATACCAATCTTAAGGATTTAGGTTATTTTTCGGTTAACGCCATTTCAGAGCGTTTCATCCGTTCAGCACATCAAACTTCCGCCAATTACCCTGAAGAAGTGAGTGAATTCGAAGCAACTGGAATCACTAGTGAGTGGAAACAAGGAATCCTCGTTCCGTTTGTTGAACTCAGTCCAGTTCAATTGTTATGCAAATACCTCAACGAATATACCATTCAAGAAAACGGAACACTTCATGTGATTGCCTCCATTGAAAAAATTTATGTAAACGAAGCGATGCTCAGCGAAGATTACTGGATCCAACTTGATAAAGGAGGAGTTGTTAGTATTAATGGTTTAGATGGTTATGCAAAAACCGAATTAATTGAACGATTGCCATATGCGAGGGTGAACAAAGAGAATATTGCCATTTGAATTTAGGTTAAAACTTCGCTCCAATTGAGAAATAAATGGTTCGCCCATTGCCTGGCAATAAACCTGGCCCAGGGTATCCACCGGACCTTCGCGTTGCATACATTTCATTCGTGAGGTTATTCACTCCTAATTTCGCATTATACTTACCATTGATAAAGTAGGTGCATGTCACATCCAAGACCTTATATCCTTCAATTTTGCCTATAGTTGCCTTAGCGTTTGATTTTTCTGTATTTAATGCGTCGGTATAAACTTCACCTACTTGGTTTAATTGAAAAGTGGCAGAAAAACGTTTGTATTTATAACTCAATCCAAAGCGGTTGATATTTCTTGGAGCATTCTCTACATAGTTGCCCGTAAAATCTTTTGTTGAATCCAAAGTTGAGGCAGGATCATCCCAACGTGTATACCTTGCATCAATCCAAGCAACATTCGCAAACAATTTAAGACTCCCAAGCTCAGTGTTTTTGATTAAAGAAAATACATCAAGTTCTACAAACGACTCAATTCCCTTGCTCACTGATGCTCCAATATTTGTTTTCAAATTTTTACCATTCACATTTATTGTGCCTATTCGATTATCGTAAAATAAATAAAAAGCACCAAGGTCAAAGTTCAATGCTCCTAATACAAAACCTTTAAATCCGAAATCTATGTTGTATCCATTAGCGTCTCGTAGATTTTGATTTATGGAATCTGTTGTAGCTCCGGGTGTTAATTCTGAGAATGTTACAGGTCTAAACGCCTGACTGAAATTTCCATAAAATGAAGTATTTTTCGAAATATTATATTCCGCTCCTAAGCCACCGAGTACAACATTTCTCGATTGATTCGCTACTCTTAGGGTATCGCCAATTTCGGGCTTGTCAATAAATCCTTTTGCTGATGATAAAATATATTCCACACGAGCTCCCGGAGTTATAGACAGTTTTTTTGTAAGCTGAAACATGTTCTCCACAAAAAATGCGGCGTTTTGGGTTCCATACTGCTGATCTTTTTTGTAATCGAAACTTCCATTTAGAGAACTTTGTTGCTGTACGATTGACATGTCGAAATCACTATTCACAGATCCAATTCCACCTTGTCTTCTGATGGTATTCCCTTGATATAATCTAGACCCCACTGATAAGGCGGACTCTTGACCAAACAGTTTATACAAATTCAGGCATCGTATTTCGGCACCTATATTATTATACCAATCGCGATCAATTTGACGCGGGTTGAAATAACTTCCATTCAACGAATCAGGCAAATTAATATCTTTCATAAATCCAACGCTGTTGCGCTGCGCATACGTATGGAAAATGCTCATCTTAAGTTTGTCCGTTTGATTGATTTGATAGTCAAAGTGTAATGCGGTTGAATTCCAAGGCGTAGAGAACCAATTTCTTGCGCGCACCGATTGCCGGTGATTTTCGTTGAACATAGAATCCGTCAAGCCTCCTGGTTGCTGACTCAAATAATCCATGTGTGTGTATTCTAAAGTAGCGGATAATTTTGAACTGAATGCATAAGACAAAGATGCGTGCCCTGTGGTGGTTCTGTATCTACTGTTTTCTCTCCAACCGTCAGCACTTCTGTGGTGTAAATATGCGTAATAAGAAAACTTCTTTAATTTTCCTCCAACAGCATTGTATGCATTGAATAATCCGTAGCTTCCCAAAGTTTGTTGGGTTTCAAGAGAAAATGCTTTATTGCCTATTGACTTCTTTGTCACATAATTCATTAGACCACCAAACTGAGTTCCAAATTGCAGAGATGCTGCCCCCCTGACGATTTCAAGTTTTTCTAAAGCTTCTGAGGGTGGAGTAAAATATGCTTCCGGATAACCGAAAGCTTCTGACGAAATATCACATCCATTCATACGAACGTTAAATTCCCACGATCTGTTTGGACTCAATCCGCGTGCGGCAACAGAGGTCTGAATACCCGAACCATCATTTTCCCAAATGGAAATCCCTGGTACTTTCCCCATGATTTGGCGGTAATTATTAATGGATAGATCCGCATTCAATGCTGCAAATTGTATGACTTCATTCTTTTTTCCTGCCATAATTCGAAGCCCGTCTACAGGCTGCATTCTGACTATGTCTCTTGAACCTTTTCTTAATAATATTTCGGCTATTTCTTTAGACTTTACCGTGTCTTCTAAGACGGGTTGAGAAAATCCTAAAAATAGAGGACACATTGCCAACGAAACTAAAATTATATTTTTCATAATGCAAAATTGACAAGTTCTACCAAACGCGACAATACCGAAAAAAAGGTATTTTAGAATAATTCTAAATAAGCTTTAGCAATCTTTTTCCAAAACATCTTTTAAATTTGTGGTAAGACCGATATACAATGAAAGCAAAATTTCTTCTTGTATTGTGTGCATTTGTAATAAAAACGAAACTCAGTGCACAAGACTCAACCTTAAATAGTCAAAATGATATTAGGGCAACTACAGGCATTTATGATTTTGACTGGATTATTGACCCAGAATTGGTGAATCAAACCACCTTTAATAACCCTAACGACCGTATACAAGGTAATGGTTTTAATCGTTTGTTTATATCGCAAGCTTTGTTTGATTCGACAGTACGTGCTGTAGAAAAACTTGTTGGAGAAAAAGTCCCATCCACTGCTAAGTGCGTGTATCGAACAAATAGATACGGCCGTCAAGTTGCCACAAAAAACACAATTCAAACTATTGGTGGCTTACCCTCAAGTTGCAGGAAAAAAGCAATTTTAGCTTTTGAAAGGGATTATTATGCAGATGTACATTTACGAATTGGATCTACCAAAAGCCGTATCCTAGGTGACGTTTCTGGCACAAATGTTACCACACTTCGACCTTACGTCGCTCTTAATATAAAAGTTTATAATCAGGAGAAGCAAAGAGTCTACAGGAACTGGGTCAGATTAAGGAATTTTAAAGGAATAACTCGGATGCAAATTGCAATTAACGGGATAAACATGTCCAACCGCAATGCGCTCACTCAAGAACAAATTGCAGAAATGGTATTCATGGCCATAGAAGCATTGCGCAACAAATAAAAAAAGGAGCTGAATAGCTCCTTTTGTTGACCCACTAGGGCTCGAACCTAGACTCTTCTGAACCAAAATCAGACGTGTTGCCAGTTACACCATGGGTCAATAATCATTCACTATTTTATTGAATGAGGCGGCAAATTTACAGACAAAATTTGAAATTATTAAATTGCGTGACAAAAATAAATATATTCCTGCCTTAAAAGCAAAATTTCCGTGTTATCACCCAAAATTACTAACTTCGCAGAACTCATTAAACCAAGAGTATATGAATTGGACATTTGATAAATGGAATAAATTGGTGGGATGGAGTGTTTTTGCAATAGCCACCTCCGTTTACCTCATAACGATGGAGGATACAGTAAGCTTGTGGGACTGTGGTGAATATATCACAGCAGCCTATAAATTAGAAGTAGGTCACCCACCTGGAGCTCCATTTTTTATGATCCTAGGTAGATTGTTTTCGTTTTTCGCTGCACCTGAAAATGTAGCGGTTTGGATTAATTCCGTCTCAGCACTTTCTAGTTCGTTTACCATTCTTTTTATGTTTTGGTCTCTGAGTTTATTAATCAGAAAAATGATTCGCATTAAAAAACCAGCATTGGATAAAGGAGACGAGTTGGTAACTTTAATCGGAGCTGCTATCGGGTCTTTAGCTTATACATTCTCAGATTCCTTTTGGTTTTCAGCAGTAGAAGGAGAAGTTTATGCCATGGCGTCACTGTTTACGGCAGTGATTTTTTGGGCGATTTTAAAGTGGGACGAAGAAATGGCAAGACTTCAATCTGGGGAAGAGTTAGAACGCAGCCCAAATAGATGGTTGTTGTTCATTATGTTTTTGCTCGGATTAGCGATTGGAGTTCACTTACTCGGTATTCTTGTTGTTCCTGCCATCGGATATATTATCTATTTCCGTGTTGTAAAAGACACGAATCTGAAAGGAATGATTATCACCGGATTGGTTTCAATTTTTGCGCTAGGATTCATTCAAGAAGGCATCATTCCGGGCTCTATTTCTATGGCAAGTTCCTTTGAAGTGTATTTTGTAAATTCAATAGGAATGCCGTTCTATTCAGGGACTATTTTCTTTTTTGCATTCATAGTGTTTTTATTATTTTGGGGCGTAAAATACGCAAGAAAAAAAGGAAAAACTACCCTGTACAACAGTTTGATGGGTTTAGTATTCCTTCTCATTGGATACGGCTCTTTTGCGGTTATTGTAATTCGTTCAAATGCAAATACCCCGTTAGATGAAAATGACCCGGAGAATTTGGTTACCCTACATTCGTATTTAAAACGCGAGCAATACGGTTCTGCGCCATTACTTTCAGGTCCATACTGGAATTCTCAAGAAAGCAATCAAAGTGAATGGAAAAATGCTTCACCCAGCTACCTTCGTAGGTTCGTGGTAATAAAAGACAATGAAGAGATTAAAGCATACACAAAAGAAAATGAAGCGAATGCTTATGCAGAAGAGGTAAGTGGATTAGTGGAAGAGAAATACTTCGCATCAAACCGAACACTTGTCGAGGATGATAAAGTCGTCTATCAGCCAATGAAAGCTACCTATCCATCGGATCAAACCACAATTTTTCCAAGAATGTTCTCCGATGAAGACAGGCATATTCGCGGTTATAAAAATTGGTCGGGATACGATGCAAAAAAAGGAGGGTCATCGGCCACCGGAAAAGACGGAAATAGATTACCATCTTTTGGAGAAAACCTAAGGTATTTCTTCCGTTACCAAATCAATTGGATGTATACCCGATATTTCATGTGGAATTTTGCTGGAAGACAAAACGACATTCAAGGACACGGGGACCAAATGCGTGGTAATTGGATTTCTGGAATAGGTTTTATTGATAATGCACGTTTAGGGAACCAAGACGAAGCTCCTTATTATACCACCGAAAATCCTTCGAATAATAAATTCTATTTCATTCCACTTATTTTAGCGCTCGTTGGGTTGATCTTCCACTTTTACAAATCGCCAAAAGATG
>Ga0194117_10003842_pt1 | contig 14794 bp, 8 predicted proteins | sample TA2MahsurfametaG_FD_160579 | JGI IMG/M metagenome (GOLD analysis project Ga0194117, IMG submission 160579) | Freshwater microbial communities from Lake Tanganyika, Tanzania - TA2015009 Mahale N1 surface | ecosystem: Environmental > Aquatic > Freshwater > Lake | place: Tanzania: Lake Tanganyika...
AAAAAAGAAACGATTGAAGATGACATTGCTTATAAACTATCCTATATTGATAAAAGACTCACCACAATAACGACCCTTCAAGAAGAGCAGGAAATAACAAAGCAGTAGATAATCAAGTTAAAGGAATCTATAGTTTAGATTAACTATAAAATTGAAAAGATTTCAGCTAATATTTAAGATGAAGTAAAAAAGAACTTTTAAATGAATGACTCATTACTGCAAAGATTAAGCCAGCTAGAGAAAAATAGCAAATTTTAGAATTAAAACATAGAACCAATGAAATGTTCAATAGTTGAAGATAAAAGTCGATCCAAAAGCAAAAAGAGAAGAGAAAAGCAAGAACAGAAACATAACCAAATATTTTCAAACATTATAAACAAAATCGAATAAGTTGAGCATAGTTTATCTAAAGAAATTGAAAACAAGAGCAATTTACATCAACCCAGAAGATCTTTGGTTTCAAATAGCAAAGTAGTGAAGTCCAATACTGATATCATCAACCAGCTACCCAAAAGCGGATTTGCTATTAAAAACGTTGGCAAGTTTAAGGAATTTTAAAACCTAGTATTGGAGAAACTATAAAAATTATAGACTCTGAGTCTTTAAAAATTTGGCTTTTTTTAAAAATAGATAAATAAAGTTATAAATAAAAATGATATCATAGATGAACACATTGGAATCCTTTCTCGAAAGATTGATAAAGAAAAATTCAAAATCACGTAAGTCGCTGAAAATATGAAACGTTTTGACGACAAACATATAGATTAGAGAACAATTTAGAACTTAAAAAATATAATCAAGAAACTTTCCAAAGATACCGAAGAAATGCTTGAAACAAAACTTCCCAAGGAAGTATACTAGAAATAGAAACAGAAAAATATATAGAAGATGCAGTTTTTGAACTAATTTATTATTGAAAAGGCAGAAAAATCAGAGGTCAAGAAGGGTTTAGCTTTTCTAGAAGAGAAGATCAAAGAAATCATAATTGTTCTAGCCGAAGAGAGAGGTTCGGGACAGGATGGTGCTATGAAAAAAACACCTTATAAGTGTCTTAGTTGTGATAAAGACTTAGAAATAGACCGCCAAGATCTACAGGGAAGGAAAAACCCAAAATAAAACTTAGCCAATATCACACGCTGCAATACAAATCAATTGAGAAAGAGAATAAGGATGTTAAATAATACAATTACGACTAACCAAAACAATGATTGAATGATATTTTTTAATAACACTAGATTATCATAAAGATTAATAAATGTCTAGAAAAGTAAAACGCATCTTGACGGATGGTCCGCAACTCGATTATGTGTCACCCTGGAAAGTCATTGATACTTACAGAACTGATAATTACTACTTAATAAGCAAAAACAAAATAATGGAATAAATCATCATGCCTGCGCACTTATAAATGCAAAGAAGGAATTAGATTGCAGAAGTATAGAGCAATCTTGCGTCTCCAAAAAAAACGCATAGGACTTTAAATAGTATACAAAGCGAAACTAAACACAAAAATTTCAAAAAGAATGAGATATATTCTGGTCATGCAGAGATCTCTCAGAACAAAGAAGAGAGAAGAAAAGAGTTTTTTGATAATATCATCTTCATTAGAAGAAGCAAACCTTCGAAGAATCTTCGTATTGTTTCGCTTGGAATATAGGAAGATGATTATAAGTAGTAAATCTTTTGCAAAGGGTTCCCTCTCATGCATAAACATGTTCAAATACCAAATCAATATGAAAGAATTAATAGAAGTATTTATATGTAGAAACAAAATCCAAAAGAATAGTTCAAAAGGCTCAATCTCACTTTAATGGGCAAACTGAAGTACGGCTCTCAGCAAAAAGAAAGGTAGGCTACTAAAAGGCTACATAAAACACTCAAACAGTTCATGAAACAGCAAACTCAAATTTGATTTGTTCTTCTATTTCTCATAAATAGAGTATCAAAACATGACTGTCATATTTTTTTATATTTAAATGATTCTTACAGAAATATATATTTTGGAGATACTAATAAGTTTATATTATTAAAACAATAACGAATATGAACAATTCAGGCTATTTTACTTCTCGCAATGAAATCATTGACTGGATCAACGACCTACTCATTACTCATCTGACAAAAATAGAACAACTTGGCTCAGGAAACATCTACTGTCAACTTCTAGACGCAGCATTTCCTGAAAAAGTTCCTCTCAATAAAGTCAAATGGCAAGCTTATCTATAGATTGATTTTCTTCACAACTTCAAAATACTTCTAACATCTTTAGATCATCTTGGAATCAACAAACACATAGATGTATTTTTTTGATTTATTCAGATACAAAAACTAGCAAAAGCAAAGTATCAGGATAATCTATAATTTGCGCAATGGATGAGATGGTATCTAAGTCCCAAAATTAAAGAAAATGGATTATACAACGCCCTATCTCGAAGAAACAACCAACAAATCAACTTACTCTTTACATAAAAGAAAAATTTTGATTTGAGGCAAACTGTTGTAATGAAAGAGTATGATAAACAATAACAAACAGAACTCAGAGAAATCAAATAAAACAACATGCTGAATTTTGTTTCTTCTCAGTATCTATAACCTACGCTTAAATCTTACAAGTCTAGTTTAGGATTAAGAATTGGATTAACTTCAAACGAAAAGGTCAGTACTGCAAAAAAAAGTGTGAATAGTAAATTACAAGGCAAGTAAAATGTAAAAACTGCACCGAAAGGTTGGGGGAACAAATAGATAACAAAATCAACGACAAAGTTGCGACCTTAGATAAACACTAAATCAAAGGTGTTATTTTAGAAAATAGTAATAAAAGCAGTTGAAGTCATTCAATCCGATGATGAATAATGCTTCTGATGATTTATAATAGAGTGTATTCGATTAATACTCCTGTATGAAGTAGGATAACATGAGTAATACTTAATTTGTAACTGAATTATTAATATTATTAATGTCATTGATGGCTAAGAAGAATGTGAGACTGTTAAATTTGAATGTATTCCTACGCCCACCTCCCATCAAAACTAATCTTGATGATTACAAAGAATAACGATTTCTTTAAATCATGAAGGTTATTCAAAACTACGATATTGTGTGTTTACAAGAAATGTTTCAGATGGGTACCTTCCGACCTGAAAGGATAATCGAAGAGGGAATCAAGCAAAGTAATTTTATATACACTTAGAATTCTATTATTGGAAAATGAGTGAACCTCCGTCCTTCTTTCCAGGCCCTGTGGTCGACTCAGGTCTTTTAGTAATGTCTAAGTATCCAATCATAAGTTCTTATTTTGAGAGTTATAATATCGGAATTCTTTCCGATAGTGCCTCAGACAAAGGCTACATTTATTGCAAGATAAAAGTTGGCGATTAAATACTACATTTATTTTCAACTCATTTACAAGCTTCTTACAAAATTCCAGGAAAATAGTTCGAACGTTAACTTTCAGTAAGAACAAGATCGTATCAATTCGATATTTTGCTATCTAAAATACAACATCATTTGAGAACTAATGTCCATAACTAGACTGAGTTAGTGATTTTAGTTGGAGATCTGAATGTAGATAGCAACTAAAAACCTTTTATGCTTACAAATAACAGCTATCTACAAAGGAAAGGTCCAGTAGTAGTTAGCTCAGCTTTTCAGGAAAATGGAACACATCTGGAATTTGAACATGTAAACTCAGGTGGATTCAATTAGTATTAAAATTTAATGTCAATCTTTCAAAAACATCAAATCTAGGTGATTGATCACGCTCTAATCCAACACAAAGGCCATCCTGTTACTTTCGGAGACAATTAGACCATTTTGACAGGAAAAGAAGATACAACTAGCTTTCAATCATTAGATTATATTTTCACATTGAAGATGCCCAATGTAAACGATCTTTAATGCAACAAATTGAGAGTCAAAACTTCAACTTGTATGGTATAGCAATTCAAATACCCTGGCACTGTTTTTGGCCAACTCTCAGATCATTACGGAATGTCAGTATTGATAGAGTGAACTTTTATGATTTTTATCCAGCAAATATTACTATACTGCCTTCTATAGACTATTTGTGCCTTGTAGTGTTGTTTGTACAATATGATAAGGAGAAATGTTCATGATTATTGAGACAACATCAAACAAGTTTTTATGTAACTTTCGATCTATAGTCGAGATAATCCTTCTCGATGTTGTACTGGATTTGATGATTATAGAGGCTCTAACTATCATAAAACTTACTATCGCCATCGAGAGTACAAAAGTGAAGAGAAATGTTTTTATAAAACGATCTCCTTTTCTTTGCTGAAGAGTCGAAAATGCGTCACTCACAGTGAGGGACTATCTTAATTCTTTGCTTCCTCTTCTCAGCCTGTGCAATGTATTGCCCATATTTATTATTATTATAAACCAACTCATAATTGTCACTATTAATTCATTTTCAAAAAACTCACATGCAAAGATTTGTCTTTTACAAATGCAAAAAACAACTTGTCATATTTATATCCTTCTTTCATTCAGCTAAAGAACAACAAATGAAATCTAAAGCAACTTCTATGAGAAACAAAAAGAAAATTGATGATGATGAAGTATTTTAAGGAGAAAATTAATGGTAAAACAATTATTTTTTTGGTTTGAGCTAAAATGAATATCACTAAAAATAGAGTCTACAAATAAATAACATAAATCATTAGCTTAATCCGGATTTTTAAGATAAGACTCTTGGGAGCATCAATGAACAGATGATACTATATGAACAATAGAAGGAGCTCCCGAACAGGTTTGCGCCAAAACTACTTTAACCTGCTTCTGAACGAATAAATCCACTCAACTCTATGAACTAATTTCCTCCCCACAAATAACCTTTCTAAAAGGTTGAAGGCTACAAGGATTTAAGATAAATCATAGAGAGTGAGAAAGAAAAGTATGGACGAAAAGATTTAAAGTATTCATTAAGACATTATAAACGAGATAGCTGGTAAAACATAGCTGTTTACTGTGTCAACTGTAAAAACAAGCATACTTCAACAATTGGAGTAAAAAAAATGACACTTGTAAAAAGTCATAATACAGATGGGAAATTTGTTCTTAAATATTTCGACAACAAGCATAACCATAGTGGTTTGTTGTAGAAAAATTCAGAATCAATGAGGAATAAAATCAAAACAATCAAAGATGAGTTTCATCATGCTTCCAAATCGATGACAATCGCTGCTTTTTCTTAGCTAATGCAGAAAAAATACAATGTGAGTTACAAATTAGTCAGGCATAGTCTGTATGTTTATAAGAAATAAAACTAAAATTTTACACAGGTGCTCGATCTTATATAAAAATGCAATGCCAAGTGCTGGTTCAAAAATCAGGCAGAAGACTACTAATTCAAATCTGACCCTAACATCTAAATGTACGATGAACAACCTGAAATCTTTATGATTGTATACAACGAAATGTATGCACGTTTTCGATAGGTTGGAGATGTTTGTTATTTTGCACTACTAAATTTTAAGTTGAAAAAAGATATTCAATCTGATAACTAGGATAAATATTGGGACATCTTCACAATGACTGGCCTCACTCTCAATTATATGATGTAACCTTTTGCTATTTCTTATATCGAGTAGAATAAAAAAATACCTGAGATAATTGCATCGATTATGGCTAAATTGTTTTAGATTTTTGTTAATGTACCTTCGGTTCTGATAACTCCTAATTAGCCTATTTTTGATGCAGCAATAACAATACTCTATAAAACAAATGTATTCAAAGGATTGCACATATACGATCCTATTTGGTAGATTGACAGGATAGGAACAGATTTAGATAGATACGAGGATCTTAGTTTGTTCAAGAATATAATCTTTTCGAGGACTTATTCAGACTATATCAAAAACATACAAAAACTTATGGAAATGTGTCAACCAACACCCAAAATCAGGAGACATTTAAGCAAGATCATGAAAAATTCACATAAAATATGCTTTGGTTGTATTAAAACATACGAACACATCGGAACTATCTTCGACTACTCAGGTAATAAACTCATCTATGATGCGATCAAATAGTATCTTTTTCGATTCATTTATAAAGCACATCAAGCCACAAATCAAATCAATAGCATGAAATACGCCCACATTGATTCAAAAAAATCAACTGGACCCATCCGCTCTAAATATTACATGGATAATTCTAAACTAAATTTCTCAAGGATTACATTTACGCGATGTGCTAAAGCGCTCATGTTGTTCATGCGGAAGTCAATAGTGCCTGTTAATTGTTCTTCCAACTATGATATAAAACCTTATGAACAAATAGTTTAGATACCTTAAATCAGGAAAATTAGGAAATGTATTAAAAGCAACACTCTCAATGCTTTTGGGTAACAGTATGGTAGAATTTATAATTTGGTTTATTTTTAAAGGAAAGTAATATCATAATAACCCGACTCTCTAAGAGTCTTCGACATATACGACAAAACAGCCAAATCTCTTTTTATAGTAGCACCATACCCTCAATATTAAAAAGACGGGAGTCTAGAAAAACTAATCTGGAGATGTGATTGCCTCTTTTCATTTAAAAGCGGTATCCCTTGCGCCCACGAGATTCTCGCTTGCATGATTACAAAATCGAGTTTGTTCTAACTATTCAAAAAATAATATACAGTTTTTCAGAAATACAAGAAAGTAGGTCGTCCCAAAAGTACCCGCAGGAACACATAGAAATGATAAATTTACTGTAAATTTTATCTTACATATTGACTATCGATATTTAATTAGGTTTTTTCTTCTCAAGTATAAACCTAATAATAATCAGTTTTTTCGTCCACTCGAAAGATGAGTAAAAACCAAGGACACGATTATCTCATCAAGTTACTTGTTATTGGTAACAGTGGAGTTGGCAAGACCAACATGTTACTTAAATTCTGTTAGGAAAACTTCATGACCTCGCACCTCACCACCATCGGAATTGATTTTAAAACTAAAATAATCAATATTGGTAAATAAAAAGTCAGACTACAAATTTGGGATACAGCTGGACAGTAAAAATTTAAAACCATTACTCAAGCTTATTACAGAGGAGCAATGGGGATTATACTTACCTACGCCATTAATGAGAGAGAAACCTTCTAAGATATTTAAAACTGGGTCAAACAAATCAAAATGCATGCTTCAGACGATATTCTAAAGGTATTAGTAGGCAATAAAGCTGACATGGAACAAAGAAAAGTAACCCATGCAGAAGGTGCAGCTTTGGCGAGAGGAATGGAAACTAAGTTTTTCGAAACAAGTGCTAAAACAGGTGCTAATATTTAACAAGTATTTCTTTATATGGCAGAAGAAATAAAGAAGAGATTAGACGAGGAGGAAAAAGTAGGAGTTCTATCCTATACTGGTTCGAAACTTCACAAAAGAGACTAGAAATCTTCATCCTAAAAAGGAAGTTGTTGTTGATCCCTAGTTTACTTTTATTCCCCTGACTATTTATTTGCAAGAGATTTAATCAAGATATTATAAACTAAAATTGAATTCAAAATGCTAAGAAGAAATGAGTATTTCTCAATATTTCCAAGTATATAAAGAGAGTTTGAGGTTTTTTAAACTATGAGATAAATGAAAAAGAATAGACACTCTATATGTATTATCAGTTAGTTTAGGAAGACTGTCCCTCAGAACTTTACTTTTTCGATCTACGACGCATCATCCCTTTGATTGTACTAGTATAGTGCTCAATCCTTTAAAGAAGAGCAACTCTCCATCTCTCGAGCTCAGGAAACTCATTGATTTATCTCATTTGCTCTAATTTTTTACAAGACTGGTCGAGAATTGACTTAGCTGACATGAGATCTCCTTCATCGATTTGTCCTTGGGCATAGTTAATAGTTTTTTCTTCCGTTTTGAGGGTAGACTAGATTTTCCCACTCTCAAGAGTTGTCTATTGCATGAATATAATTATGATAAGTACAATATGTAAGTTATAGACTCATTTAAAATATCAAAAAGCATCATATCAACTCAACAAAATATTTTAAATTTATTTGGAGATGACGTCTAAATCAATATTGTTGTTTGTTTAGAGTTTTACTTTAATTTAACAATTTTTTAGCTACTTGCTGCTTGAAATTCCTTGGATTAGCTCTTTTATTTTGATTTAGTTTTCATCCCAACAAAATACAATTTATTTTATGTTCATTTTATCTTTTTTTGATTTCAACAAAAGACTATTCAGACCTTTGGAAATACCAACTGGAAGATTGTTACTTTTTACTTTGAGAAAAACCAAATACTTAAAGTTTGGAACTTAGTGCTTGTTTTTTATATAGATACTGCCTTCAAACATCTCTGTTTTTGAAAGTTTTTATCTTTATTTACAAAGATTATCCTTGATATTGCTCCCAGGGTAATACTAGAGATAATGGGTTTAAAATGGAATGAACAATACATCGCCTAAAGATTAGTTTACATTTTTTTATGAAAATACGATCTAAAAACTACAATATCCGATTTTTATTTCTTTCTGACTGCCTTCTTTTTAATTTTTGATGCATTTTTCAGATTTTGCTTACGAACTGTTAAGTGAAAGTGTTTCCTGCTTGTTTTTTACTTCATTCAATATTAACTATTCTTAGTTCAGTATTTGATTTTTCTTTTTTACTGAGTCAATTTCAGTATCTTATTTACGAGTATGGCGTTCTAGCTGAGATTAACTAAGGTTGGTTTTGTCTTTTGATATATTTTTTTAACTAAGATTTTGATTTTTCTTCAATTACTTTTGTATTAACTTCTATTCCTATTCCATCTATCTTGCTATATGTTTAAAGGTTTGTCCCTGACGGATTTCAAATTTTTTATAACTATTATCTCTATGTTGACTAGATTTTTAGCTGATCTCTATTTTGCAGACCTTGACTTATCTATGATCAGTTTTTTGAGTAACAATATTAGTTCCACATTTTTCCTAGATACCATTCTTCTTGTTTTTATGTCTGCACTTTGACCAAGGAGGTGGGGTATAATCCAAATACTCTACTTAATATTACTAATCTGCCTCCATTATTAATAAAATAATAAATTTCAATATTTCAGTATTTATACTTATAAGTTTACATTTAAGAATAACTATTCATTGTTAGGAATCAGATAAAAGTTCATCCTCCTTTTTATTCCCACTATTTTCTATAATTTAAATTAAACTCGATTTTTTCTATAATCACCGACGCAGAATATGAATGAATAAAGCCAAGAGCTCGTCACTATGCCAGCTAAAGATCTGAGTGTCATTCTCTAACAACACTCTGAAATGAAAAAATAAATCGGTTTGCTTAAATAATGTCTATAGAAGTGTGAAAACAAATGGTATAAAATAGTCAAAAATACACTTCGCGAAAACGTAGATCTCAAAGATTAGAATAAAAAACTAAAAGAAAGACTTAGAGTAGCCTACAGGTAGATAGATACCACTTTTTCTCAGAAAAGTCACTGATTGAGTTTGTACATTATTTTTCATTTTAGTTTTAGTTCTTAAGTTAACCAATTTATTAGTAAATCAGTGGATAATTTAGTTAACAGTAATATTTCAATCTCTATTTTTCGGAATGAATAGAATTAATTATAAGTTTATAACTTAAATAAGAGCTAATTAGAAATGGGATGTGGTGTTTCAGAAGAAAAAATTACTCATATTGCGCCCATAGGAATCGACATGTACTAAAAGAAAGAAATGATTGGAGTAGGCCATCATGGAAGAGTCTATCGATGTGTTCATCAAAAAGATAAGAAGGAATTTGCGATTAAAGTTATAGATCAATTACAAAATCAGGCTAACTACTAATACTTTAACAAAAATTATGTAAAACTTATGTCTAAGTTAAAATAACTCCATCACTCCAAAATAATGTCTTTTAAGCATGTCTAGTTGAATGAAAATGAACTTTCAATTGTAACATAGCTTTCTAAAGAAGGCTCACTCAAAAAGTATATTCAAAAAAAAGGTAAACTCTTAGAATAGCAGACTGTTCCTATACTTTAGCAAATTATCGAAGGAATAAGTTATCTTCACAATAATTGTGTTATTCACACAGACCTTAAAACTAGCAATGTCTTTCTTTTTCCAAACAATATTGTTAAGATTTGTGATTTCTCTATTGCTGAACTTTATGACCCAAGGTTGCTTCAAAAATAAAAACAAACAAAAGTAAAAAACCAGAGTACTTTTGCAAGGGGAGATAGCTTACCTTACATGGCTCCTTAAGTAATCAAGAATCAAGGAATCGATGAAAAAGCGGATATATGGAGTTTAGGTTGTATTTTAATTGAAATGTTGACAGGAAAAGTCCCTTGGACTAGTATGGCTACAACTTTTTAGTAATCCTTCAAGCTTATTTGTCGCAGCTAATGCCCTTCTTTCCCTCCAAATTTAAGTAAGTAATGCAAAAATTTTCTTGAATGCTGTTTAGTAGTCTCTCCAGGCACGCGAAGTACAGCCTAATACTTAATAAATCATCCTTTCATAAGAAAGCATAGCAAAGAATAGATTTTACATTTTTAGATTTAACTTACGACTGAATAAAAATTAGGGCAAACTGACAGAACTAATCGTGTTTTAAGCAGAAATAATATAAAATAGAAAGAAGTCAAGGGCTAAAATAAGACACCTAGTTCAAAATATATGGATTAAAATTCAGAAATATCTCCAAGTAGATTCGCCACAAACAAAGGTTAAAACAGTAGGATACACATGAATTCAAAAAAGGGCCTGAAATAGACAACTTCTGGGAAATTTGTAGGACAGGCTTCATTTTCGAAAGATATTTCTTTTTTGAGTAGAGAAGATATTCTCCCTTAGATTTTATAAGACTAATAAGAAACTCAATATGTAATCGTAAATAATAAAAAGGTCAAGCGAACTTCAGACAAATCTAAAAAAATCCAACAAAATACTAAGACAGAATAAAGTTAACTTGCTTCAAGTAGACTATATAGAAACTCCATTCAAGTCTATGAAAGTAACGATCGTTTAAGAGTTATTTCCAAAAGAGACGATTCATATGACTCAATCGATAATGATAATAGAAGAATGGGAACATAACCTAATCTTCTAACTTGTTAATATTAGAACAATAAAGATTACTTTAAAAGACCACTCAAGCTCTTAAAGAAAAGAATATATCAAAGAAAAGTTTAAAATCTGAGTACCAATAACTTGAGTGGCTCTTTTACTTCAAACAATGACTCAGTTTCTTATTTATCTGTCGAAAAAATAGCAAATCCTAGTAAGATCAATAAAGTGAAAATAAGATCGAATACTTAGTAAAGCAGAGAAGAACTAATAATCAATACACAGCTGGCGAAAGCATAGAGAGATAGATACATGAATGAACAACTTGTTCTTAAAAAGCAGAGAGAAGAAGATAAGTTAAAGTGGGAAAATTAGCTTAAAAAATAAGCAGAGCTGCTCAAAAAAGAATTATCTCATCGCTATGCTTATCCCTATTCGAGCATACCTTTTTGATTTATATCTTTTTTATTGCATAAAAATCAAGATTTGAAGTAAAAAGTAGTAACTAGCCATTTACTTTGTTGCATTTGAATTTTGTCTATGTATTTGTTAATCAATTAATATGTATAGCTTAATATGAAGAAAATATCATTTTTTACTGCCTTTTTACTCTTTCTCATCAAAAATGTCCTTAGAGTATTGCAACTATTTGTTAATAAGTGTTTTGTTAGATTAGCAAATTGATCCAGTAATAAGTAACTCGTCCAAAATAAAGTATGTCTATTTAACAAACATTCTACCCTATGAAAATTGAAAATAAGGTCTAACTCACAAACATTTCCGAAGAATTTATCCAAAATTTAGACGAAAGATTGCATGAGTTCAAGAACTGTAAGTTAGTTTTCATCTTTATCAACTATTGTTATAAAGTACAAGCTTGCAAATCTTTTATACACGATTTTGTAGTCTTTGTAGTCAATGAAATTGCACATCTTAGGGTTTCGAGTGATGACAATCTGATTCACTTATCTTTATGATAAAATCTATACTTTAAAATTCTTTGCTTTTCAGCTTGGCTCAAATTAGATGAATACCATTTTGTTAGTCTAGATCTGCCGTGCCTACTGATCAAGAAAAAACAGTGTATCATTTATATTTTAAATTATCTTATTTCAAATACAAAATAATTCATACACAAATTCGTACGCTAAATTACCTAGATTGAAAGAAAGAAAAAATTTTTAAGGCATCTTTGAATTTAAAGCATTGAGAAATATAAAGAGAAATATCACAATTTCATTGATGAAGAAATTATAATATTGTATTTCTTATCAATCTCAGAGAATGATGATGTTCTAAATCAGATGAAGGTTTTATTTAACTTCTACTAATATCGACCTACTTATGCCATCTCTTTTCCAGCCAGTTTATGTATTCTTAACTATACTAAGGATGAAACTGAAGAGTTATAATCCTAAAATCATCAGAGATAAACATTTAGTTTTCACAGTCTTTGCTAAAAGCAATACGCTTGAAACCTTGAGGTACTTCAGTCACATAATCAGAGTGATACTCATAAACTCTTATTGAATTACCATTTTTTTTGGACAAATGATTGAAGTAATGAATATTTGCAACCTAGCTTAAGTTCAATGTCAGGTTTTACAGGTTTTTCATTTGTTTTCTTTTTTAAATTTTGACACCTGAGGCATAAGATATCAACTGATGACCGAAACAGCTAGCCAAAAATTTTAATTGAGATTTCATTTTAAGTGCTATCAATAGATTTTCTATAAAGATTTTAATATTCTAATGCATATTGTTTACAGAATATGAACTTCCGGTAAGTATAATAGAATCAAAATCGAGTATCTAAGAAAGAGTTGGAATTTATCCTTTAATTATTTTGTAACTCTTCCAATTATCTCCATTCTGATAGAAAATCCCAGCAAACAAAGAATCCAAATTGATTTTTGCTTTAGTTTTATCACACTCAACAACTGAAGTACTAAAGTTGATGATTGCGACATTACTCTTCTTTTGAATTTGTGATAGTTACTTTTTTCCAGACAAAACTTTCTAAAGCATAATCTGCTTCGCATCTATAGCAGCTCCGCTTATATCAAATTAAGTAAATTTTTGAGTTTTTTTAATCAATTATACATATGAAACAGAAGAAACTTTACTTAAAAACACTATTTACTCATCTGCAAAAATAATCTGATTGTTACACATTAAAGAGAACAAGTAATAGCACCAGATTTAAAGATAATCTTCGCAAGCGTGAAGAATAGAACATTCTTTTGTTGAAGTCTCTGTATTATTTGTTATTTAACTCTACAAAATTACACTTTATGGATAGAGTTTTAAGTGAGAGGTGAGGTATTGAGCTCAAGAGATAATGAAGGAATTTGAAGACTATAGTGTATTCTTGACAGTAGTATAAAGTAGGAAGTTTTTCAATTAATGGATGAAACAAATTTTTGATTTTTGAATCATAATTTTCGATTATTTTTCTTTTATTTAATAGACTAAGAAAGAACTCACTAAATTTCGGTTACAGCTTCTTCAAAAATATTTATATTTCTTTTATTCAGATTTTACCTCAAGAACTTTGTTGGTATAATATCAATAACTTAGTAATCTTTTACATAAAAATAAACATCACTTTTGATTATTTAGTCATTCTTATATTCAAAAACTTCATCCAACTGATTCTTTAATTCAATTTATAAAAAAAATGATCAATAACTCAAAAAGAAAAGTATTTATTCATAACATACGAAACATATTTTAACAAATAGTTTTAGATAATAAATTCTTATACTTAGACATTCAATATCAATGGGGTGCGTAACAGCCAAAAGCACTGGCTAATCTAACAAAAAATCATCCAGTGATCTCACGGTTGCTCGTAACAATTTTACAAACGGGGCAATCTCAGATGCAGATTTAGTTCGCAAAAAAGATTAACAAAAATAAGTTACAAAACTAGCGCAAACTCTTGAAGAGATGAACAAAAAATTACAAGAGCAAAATAACGAGTTAAATAAGCTTAAGAAATAAAATTAAGTTGTGAAAAAATAATCGAAAAACTTCATAGAATAAAGATAAGCTAAGTTAAAATTGCTAGAAGCTGAGAAAAATAAAGAAATAGAAAAACTTAGAAAGGAACTTTAAAAAGAAAAACTCAAACGGAAAGAGACTAAATAAGAAAAACGTACTTCTTCCTTAATTTAGCAGTCACCACAAAACCCTAAGAGAAATAACAGAAAGCTATAGGACTAACTTCGCTCTAAACACACAAGTCTCTTTGTGATTAATGTTTCTACAAGTTACCAAGACACATTGTTGTTGACAAAAATACTTGTGAATGCTATACCTGTAAAGGTTATGGACTTGTATTGGATCGATTCCCCTATGGAGCTAATCCATCATGTGACAAATCCCTTTGTTTCACAAAAGGATGGGATAAAGTAAAGTGTTTGAAGCTATGTTCAATTTGCACTGGGAAAGGTTACCAAGAAGTTAAGGTATACTATGTTAGAAAATATTGAGTTTCTAGTTATTGATCGATGCAATTTGATCTTATAGCAAACTACTAAATTTTTCTAATACATAATCTTAATGAATCATTTATCTATACCTGATTAACCTTTGTGAAGAAGATATTTTTCCAAAAGAAATTTACAGCATTAGCTTCCAAATGGTTTAAGCTGAAAGTTAAAGTTTATCAAATTTTAAAAACAATATACAAAAGATAATTTAAGCCTAGAATTTAAGTTATTAAGGAGAAACAGATGAATTCCCC